>Ga0272444_10000082_pt1 | contig 123917 bp, 117 predicted proteins | sample SSMForm13_FD_201033 | JGI IMG/M metagenome (GOLD analysis project Ga0272444, IMG submission 201033) | Marine sediment archaeal communities from Little Sippewissett salt marsh, Falmouth, MA, United States - SSM-Form-13 | ecosystem: Environmental > Aquatic > Marine > Wetlands > Sediment ...
GGCCTTGTCAGAATGCGGGAATTAGTGTAATCAATGTTAAGTTTTCGCCCCCGTAGCTCAGTGGATAGAGCAATGGATTCCTAATCCATGTGCCGCAAGTTCGATTCTTGCCGGGGGCACCAATAAAAACAAGGGGTTATGGCTCATGCCGTAACCCTTTTTTTTGTGTTTGCTACCATTTTGCTACCGGTTGATTTAAAAATCGTATTTTCAAGCCCGCAAGCTGATTCCTGGTTGACTGGATTCATTAAGTGAGCATATACATTCAATGTTACCATCGGGCTTGAATGCCCTAACTGGGATTGAATGTATTTGATGTTTTCACCCTGTTCTATCAACAGGCTTGCGTAGGTATGTCTTAAGTTCATGGAATCGAATCTTAGGCAATTCAGCGGCTTCCAGAGCAGGCCAAAAATGATGTCTTAGCATATACCCGTAATCTAGTGGGTTTCCTGAAAGGTGCCATTACAAGGTTTTGAATTCTTTCAAGCCTATTATCAATTTTATGAGACATATGCCGTTCAGATAATAAATGATTAATATATGAATTAAAAGAAACTCCTTCAGTTTTTGCTTCTTGGACTAAAGCGGCATGAAGGCTTTTTGGTAATCTTAAACGTATTTGTCCACTACGCGATGCTAATTTATGTGGGCGTGGTATTTCGCAACCATCTTCTTTAAAAACTTGAATGAACCCCTTTGCAGCTGTTTTAGCCTCGGCAACCGCTTCCTCGGGAGTATCACCAAACGCAGAAAGGCCTGGCAGTTCAGGGATCATAGCTACGTAGCATCCATCCTCATCGCTCCACGATGCGTTAATAGAATATTTAAACATCTTTCCCCTCCAATCTTATCAACTTAAATTCATCTATAAATTCAAGCAGTTGCTTAATTTGCTTTATTTTCGCCTTGCCTTTATCGTGCTTATCCTGCTGAAAATTCATTATTCCTTTGTATATAGGGTGTTTATATATTTTATGACTTCCACTTTGATTTCTGAAGACAAAACCAACATTTTCGGCTAAGGTACAAAGCTCATTAAATCTTAAATTTCTTGGTGAAAATTTGGCTTTCTTATATAGTTTTTTTCCCCCATTCAGTCAGCAGTTCTTCAAATGTGGTTTGAGACATCGATAACAAGCATAATTGTTTACAAGCGCTAAAATTTAATGGTACCAAATACGGTACCAATATTATATCGACATGTTATAAAAAAGTCAACCAATTTTTTTTACGCCTTTTAATGAGAAAGGCTAAATCAGGTTTATTCGATATTTCAAACTTTAATTTGGTCAACTTTTGGTCAACAAAAGGCTGTAAAATCCCCTCATTTTCCTTGTATCCCTTGATAACCCATAAAGCAAAAAGGGACTTAACCATTTTAAATGATAAAATCCCTCGTTGTCTTTGGTTGTCCTTCAGTTGCTCGGTTTCTCGATTCCTAATCCATGTGCCGTAAGTTCGATTCTTGCCAGGGACACCAGAAAAAACAGAGGGTTATGGGTCATACCGTAACCTTTTTTTTGTGTTTGTGACCAAATTGTGGCCGGTTGTGGATTAACATATATATGATATAAAGAAAGCATCGTAAAATATGTTTGTGAATAGTGTTATGATGTTATTCGGGGAATGCGGATTTTGTTTTAAGGAATTTGAAACTTTAGAAATTCGATGGATTTCATAAACATAAAGTCGATTTCAGGTTTCAACGTAAATAACAGGCCTCTGGATTCGAAAATCATTATTCAAATTGTAATATTATGGAAAATTCAGTGATCTCCCATGAGCTGGCCTTCTAAAACTTGGGACTCCTTTTGTAGTGCCAGTTCTCTGAAAACGTCGCCAAGATATTTTCTCAGATCCCCGAATAGTGCTTTTTTCCGGTATTTCGGAATACAAATCAGATGATACTTGCAATCCCATGTTGCATGACTTAAATTTGGATAATGATTCATCGAAAGATTCTCATCAATTTTCATGCAAAATTCAGGTATTATGAGAAGGATATCAATACAAATGAGGATTTTTTTGTTAAACTGAAGCAAGAGCAGATAACATACCGGAGTGAGGATGAGGATAATGATTAAAAAAATCGTATCAGGTGGTCAGATTGGTGCAGATCAGGCCGCATTAGATGTGGCAATAAAACTGGGAGTCCCCCATGGCGGATGGATTCAAAAAGGCCGTAAAACTCAGAGGGGAATATTACCGGAAAAATATCAATTAAAAGAAATGCCCATTGCCGGTTTTAAAGAACGAATTGAGCAAAATGTTATCCACTCTGATGGAACGGTAATCATCTCCCATGGAGAGTTAACGGGTGGTGCTGATTATAGTCAAAAAATGGCTAAGGAGCATAAACGACCCTCTCTTCACATTGATTTAAATGAAACTTCTGTTGAAATGGCAGGTTCTAAAATAAACACTTGGATAATAGAAAATGAAATTGGAGTGTTGAATGTGACGGGCTCAAGAACCAGTGAAGATGCTAAGATATATAAAGAGACAATGGTTATTGTTGAAGAAATTATTTTTCTGGGACTGATAAAGGCCAAACCTGGCGATCATCTTACGGATTATGATCAAAAGGATTATATTAACAAACTTCCTATCCCTCCAAAAACGGTTGATGAAGCCGTTGAACGATTAATCTCCCATTTGGATTTGAAAGAAAAGGTAACCATAGCAAGCCAAAATTTAGATGATCTATGCAACTCAAATGCCAATTCATATGGTTATTTTAAGAATGTCTTGGGTCTGCTATCCGGGAATAAAGAGTTGATGGCGTCTTGTCGATCCATCTCGAAAAAACATGTGTATAATGTAGACGATGCTGCACGGGTTATCATTGAGGCTTTGAGGAAGAAAGTAAGACAGACACATATATTGAGAGTTGTGAAGTAAAAAATCCTGGCCCATAGGACCAGGCTTTGGTTTGCCCCTGAAAGGGGCTGTTTTATAGTCAAAGCCTTACAAGTTAAAAGTGACTAAAGTGATCTAAAGTGCCTAAAGTTATGGTGTCGCTTCGCTGATTTTATATAATTGACAGAATTCCTTAACTTTAGTTCACTTTAAACTTTGATGAACTCGTAAAAAATAGAGTTTATCACGTTTTAGGTTTTAAGATTTAGGATTTAGGCAATCAGAATTAATTATATTAACAAACACTTAAAACTTAATACCTAAAACGTAAAACGTCCGTAAAAAGTCGTATTTTGACTTTTTACGAGACCGTCAACTTTAGTTCACTTCAAACTCTTGCAGCGTTTCTTCATGCAGAGCCGGATAACTCTGACCTATCCCACAGGACCAGGTTTTAAAGACCAAAATAAAGAATAAGCGCATGCACAGAAAGCTTGTTGATAGTGAAAATTATTTACTGAACTCATGTTTAGACTTTTCCGCCACATATATGGCGGTTTCCACGCTTGAATACGAGTTAGAAAAAAGGTCCTCTTTAGCATCGTCACAAACGGTTCATGCGCTGCAGAGTGTTATCCTAAAAAAAGTTCATTCCCACCAGAGGCAGTCCTATTTTTTATACAGAAAAGCAGCCAAAACCCTCAGGTTTCTTGCGTCCGCCGGTGAAAATCCGGACCTGGCCGCAGAATCTATAGAAAGTCTTAAACATATTATTGCGGGTTCAGACGGACCTTCCCATCGGGCAGCAGCCGAGGCATTGGGCTCCCTTCCTCTGAATATAAAAGGGCCCTTTTTAAATGAGGAACCCATAAAAAAAGTTTCTGCAATCCCATGGGATGAGTTGTGTGATAAAACAGGTTTAAATGAATACTGCCATATGAAATGTATGGGGCGAAGTCTTGTGTTCTCCATAGCCGATGATCTTGTGTTTGTCATGAAACTGTCGAGATCGAATTCTGAGAATTCATCCTTGAATCGTGAGGCATTATGGATGGAGTATTTGCAAACGATCAAGCACGAATTTCCGGTAAGATTTGATATACCCGCACCGTTAAGGTTTGGAGAAGCGCATCTGTTCAGGATCATAGATTCCCCGGATAAACTGAAAAACAGGGTTAGTATACCCATGGATTCCGCCATAGGGTTTACGGTCCATCCAGACTATTTTGTTTATCCGAACCCCCTTCCTGATGAAGAAGGTGTGGATCGGAAAAATTTTATGGAGGTTATGAAGCGTAACGCCTGGCTTCTGGGAAGACTGGCGTCCATGGGTATTGTTCACACAGCTCCGGTACCTCTTTTTCATAATCGTATACAAAGCTACCGGCGATGTGACGGAGGATATTATGAATGGCCCAGAGGAGGAAGGCTGGACAGATGGTTACTGTCATGCCGCTATCCTAATCTGGGGAAATCGGGGATTAGAGATTTTGAGCACCTTGAGGCTATTTCAGGCTCTTCTTTCAGATATTACAGACTGGTTGGAAATCATTTTATAAGTATTATTCTCATCTGTGCAAGTTATTTCCGTAATCATCAACCAAAACGATCAGGCTTTGATAAAGAGGGGTCTCCCGTAGATACACGGAACCTTTTTTGCCCTGATTTAATGCGGGAGCTGATAGAAGGTTCATTTAACTCCTATTATGAAGGATTCACCGGAAGAAAAACAGATGATCATTTGCCCGTTGATCTTGATAATTTTGTGTTACGTTTGATTGAGGAATTCGGAGTTGATCGATATATGGAGGAAGTTTTCAGAGCCACGGATCAACAGGCCATGAGCGATGTTGAATTCAATGAATTTTTATTGGGGCGAGGGTTCAGCCGAAACAACATCGCAGGACTGCCAAGAGGTCTTAAAGATATAACCCTTATGACCGGACCGCATTTGGGAGGTTTTAATCAAAGGATTTCTCTGCCCGAGCTTATTCACTTCACGGAAACCGCTACCTCCTATTGTATTTGTGATCGTTATATTTTTGATCACAGCCTGTATTGAAATGTTTTGTAGTTTCTAACTCCTGATATATTATGAGCTTGGATCAAAGAACGTCTTTGATTCGTGCCATTGCCTTCTCAACGTTTTCGTAACTATTAAAGGCACTGATACGGATAAAGCCATTGCCGCATTTGCCAAACCCGGGTCCCGGGGTTGTGACCACACCAGCTCTTTTAAGCAGCAGATCAAAAAATTTCCAGGCATCGCTTTTACAGTTCACCCAGATATAAGGTGAATTTTCACCGCCGACAATTTCAAAACCAAGTTCTGCCATCTCTTTTCGTATCCGGGCGGCATTTTTTAAATAATAGTCTGTCAACCCGATAATCTGGGATTTACCTTCTTCAGTGTAAGCCGCTTCGGCCGCTTTCTGAACCGGATAAGACACACCGTTAAACTTGGTAGACTGCCGCCGGTTCCACAACGTATGCAAGGAATGCTTCTGACCGCTCCCGTCATAAGCCATGCAGGTTTTGGGAACAACCGTGCAGGCACAACGGGTACCGGTAAAACCTGCGGTTTTGGAAAAGCTCCTGAATTCGATGGCCACTTCGCGAGCACCTTGAATCTCAAAAATCGACCGGGGAAGCGCTGGGTCCCGAATATATGATTCATAAGCTGCATCGAAAAGAATAACCGCTTTGTTTTCCCGGGCAAAATCTACCCAGGTCTTCAACGTGTCCCGGGAAATGGTCGCACCGGTGGGATTATTGGGAAAACAGAGATAAATCAAATCCACCGGTTGATCAGGGAGAAGTGGAACAAACCCGTTTTCGGGCAAACTTTCCAAATAGAAAATTTTGTCATATCTCCCGTCATTAAAATCCCCGGTTCGGCCGGCCATCACATTGGTGTCAAGATAAACCGGATATACCGGATCTGGAATCGCCAGGCTAATATCTTTGGCAAACAGCTCCTGAATATTTGCAGTATCGCATTTGGAGCCGTCACTTACAAATATTTCATCCGGACTTATATCCGCCCCCCGGGACTGATAATCGTTGAATGCGATCTTTTCCCTTAAAAAGTCATACCCCTGCTCAGGCCCGTATCCGCGGAAAGTGGCCTCCGAAGCCATCTCTTTCACACCTTCTTGAAACGCTTGAATAAGTGCCGGCGGAAGCGGCAGCGTTACATCACCGATTCCAAGACGGATGATCCCCACATCCGGGTTCTCTTTCTGATATGCGGATACACGATTGGCGATTTCAACAAACAGATATGAAGACTGAAGTTTCAGATAATTTTCATTGATTCGGATCATGATTCATTCTTTCACTGGGATGGTTTTTATTAAAAAAAGAAAAATCGCTCGACTCAGGTTAAAGTAAAGAATCAAAAAAGGCTCACAAGTTATTGAAATTACCTGTAAGCCAGTGTTTGTTTGGAGGCGGCAACCAGATTCGAACTGGTGAATAGCGGTTTTGCAGACCGCTGCCTTACCACTTGGCTATGCCGCCCGATAGAGACCTTTGCAAAACGCCCCTTTTTGCTCAATTTCTGCGTCACGCTCAAATTTTAATCCTCGAAATACTCAATGTATTCCTGTGGTTAAAATTATCGCCTTTCTTGAACTTAAACAAAAATTGACATTTTTCAAAGGTCTCAAAAAAAAATGGAGCGGGAAACGGGATTTGAACCCGCGACTTCGACCTTGGCAAGGTCGCACTCTACCACTGAGTTATTCCCGCTCAACGATATAATATGAATTTTATAAATATACTTTCAGTTTTTGTCAAGAGAAAATTATTTCTTAAGAAGACCTCTGGACCTTATAAAATAGTCCGCACCTGACCAGAGCGTCAATATCAAGGCCGCCCATAAAAATATCATCCCTATTGCATGAAAATCGATGGTAAGATATTGAAAGTGTATTAAAAGCGGAATGATAGCGGCGATTTGAAATCCGGTTTTGTATTTTCCGAGACTGGATGCGGAAACGTCTCGTCCCTTATCGGCAATAATGCTTCTCAAACCGGTCACCGCGATCTCACGCCCGATAATGATGCAAACAATCCATGCCGGTATCCACCCGAGTGACGTGAGCATAATAAAACAAGTAGAAACCAGAACCTTGTCGGCAACAGGATCCATAACCTTTCCAAAGTTGGACACCAATCCTCTTTGTCTGGCAAAAAACCCGTCCAAAAAATCGGTTATGGCAGCCGCGGTGAAAATCAGTGCAGCGATAAATGTACATATTCTGATCGGAAACATAAGCAAAACCACAATCAGCGGTACTGCAGCAACACGAAACAGAGTCAAGGTGTTGGGATGGCTCAATATATTTTTTATCTGCCCGCCGGGAAACATTGTTCTGATTAGGTTCCTACTTTTTTGTCTTTTCCCAGTCGTCAAGGAACGCCTTAAGACCTTTATCGGTCATAGGATGAGCAGCCAGCTTGCCGAGAACACTAAAAGGGATCGTTGCTATGTCCGCCCCCATTAACGCCGATTCCAGCACATGAAGCGGGTTACGTATGCTGGCTACGATAATTTCGGTATCAAATGCGTAGTTACTGTAAATTTCAACAATTTGCTCCACGAGCAAAAGACCTTCCTGGGACAGATCATCAAGTCGGCCGATAAATGGGCTTATATAAGTAGCCCCGGCCTTTGCAGCCATTAGGGCCTGCAGGGGTGAAAAGGCCAATGTTACATTTGTCTTAATCCCCTCTTCCGAAAGTCTGCGTGTCGCTTTTAAGCCATCTACGATCATGGGAATTTTCACCACAATATTATCGTGGATCTTTGCCAGATGACGGGCTTCCTTAATCATACCTTCGGTATCGGTACTAATAACCTCGGCACTGATGGGGCCGTCAACTATTTGACAAATCTCTTTTATAATATCTTCAAAATCCCGGCCCTCCTTTGCAATAAGACTTGGGTTGGTAGTAACACCGTCAACCATACCCATACTGTGTGCTTCCCTTATTTCGTCTATGTTTGCAGTGTCGATAAAAAATTTCATCGGGTTAAACCTCCTGTATGATAAATTGGCCTAAATTTTTTTTTGAAATTTATGTTTTTTACGATAGATTGTACTTTTTTCCCCTGCCACCAAGACACCAAGGCACAAAGAAATATTAATAAATTTATCCTTGGTGTCTTTGTGCCTTTGTGGCAAATATTTCTTAAAATCAGATTGTTCGGGTTAATTTCTATTTTTTTGAATACTTTTCCACAAATTTATCTCTGCATTCTTTACTGCAAAAATACAAATCCTTTCCGTCGATTCTCAAATGCACACCGTCTTTTTTAGGGAAATATATTTCACAGAAAGGATCTTTGATCATGACGTCATCGATCTGGCCGGCAGTTTTGTTAAATACCGTTTTTTTCGGTGATCCGCCTTGAAGCATCCAGGATTTGAAAACCCTGTAGCAAAGGTATATAATGCCCAATAAAATTAATAATCGCATGGATACTCAATAACCCTTTGTTCATTTTCATCCAGAATATCTAACAAATATTGCATATCTTTTTTTAAAACAGGATGGACAATTTCTGGATCTATATCACAAATAGGCTGTAACACAAAACGTCTTTTATGCATCCTGGAATGAGGGATGACCAGTCTGGATGAATTTTTCACCAAATCATCATATAAAATGATGTCCAAATCGAGAATCCGAGGACCAAACCGTTTAGGGCCATACACCCGTCCGGTATCCCGCTCGATTGACTTAAGTTCATCTAACAGCTGAAACGGATCGAGGTTGGTTTCAATCTTTACTACGGAATTGACGAACCAGTCCTGGTCTTTGTAATCCACAGGTTCGGTTTTGTAAAATCGCGACCAATCCTTCAACACTGTTTTTTGGGGTCTTGTTAGGGCAGCGATACCATTCTTACAGTTTAAAAGCTTATTCCCCATGTTGGACCCTGCACCGATGTATGCGGTATGAATCCCCATTACCGCCTCGGAATTTCAAAACTTATTAAAATCATAAATCGTCTTTCAATGCATCTTCCCAGAGCTGGGCCTTGTAAATAATACGCGCATCCCCTTCAAGATAAATGTCGTGATATTTGCCGTCACTTTCTTGATAAAAAACGTTAAGATATCCACCGCTTCGTGTCTGAACAGTTACCGGGGACGTTAACTTTTTTTTACACGCCATGACAATGGCACTGGCAATCGCCCCGGTACCACATGCCAGAGTTTCATCTTCAACACCCCGCTCATATGTCCGAATTGCGATGATGTTGTCTTTTAAATGACACACGAAATTTACATTTGTACCGGCAGGAGCAAACCTGTCGACAAACCGTATCTCCCTGCCCACTTTAACAACTTCAACCGTGTCGATACGGTCTTTGACAATTACCGCATGAGGAACACCGGTGTTGACACTGGATATGGTAAGTTGCCTGTTTTTAAGTTCAATGGTATAATCCATTTTAAGATCAAACGGGTCCGTCATTTTTACTTTAACACAATCGCCGGCAACACGGGCTTGAATCATACCGGCCTGGGTTTCAAATGACATGTCCGGTCCTGCAATACCATTTAAATATGCATAGCGTGCAACACACCTGGCGCCGTTTCCACACATCTCCGCAACACTGCCGTCAGAATTATAAAAACGCCATTTGAAATCCGCAGCATCAGTGTTTTCCACAAGGATAAAACCGTCAGCACCCACGGACATTTTTCTACGGCATACTTTGGCGATAAAATTTGGCAGATCGTTTTCATCGACAATTTTATTACGGTTGTCAACAATTATAAAATCGTTGCCGCTTCCGCTCATCTTGCAAAAATCAATTTTTTTCATAATAATTTAATAGGATAGGAATTTCTTTTTTTTGGACACAGATGAACACAGATTATCAAGATTCTTAATTTGCAAAATAACAATATTATCTGTGTATATCTGCGAAAATCTGCGTCCTATTTAGCTTAATCATCAAGAAACGGCGGCAGGGATTCACCGTCAACAAGATCATCATAACTCTCGCGCTCCCGGACAACATGAAACCGGTCATCTTTTACCATTACTTCTGCCGCTCTGGGTCGGGAACAGTAATTGGACGACATGGTAAAACCATAGGCCCCTGCACTCATCACCGCAAGGAGATCGCCTCTTTTTAGATCGGGAATCTTGCGATCTATTGCCAGAAAATCTCCGCTCTCGCAAATCGGACCCACAACGTCTGCTATTATCGGCTTTTTCTCCGTGTTTACAACCGGCTCTATGGCATGAAAAGCGTCGTACAATGTGGGTCGCAACAGATCGTTCATACCTGCATCAGCAATAACGAACTCCTTGACTTGTCCCGACTTTCTAAAAAGAATTTTGCTGACCAGTATCCCGGCATTTCCTACGATAACTCTTCCGGGTTCCAGAATAAGCTGAAGAGGCGAGCCTTTAAGAGAATCCACAATCGCCCTGGCATATTCTCGCGGATGGGGCGGAGATTCATCATTATAGGTTATGCCAAGACCGCCACCCATATCTATGTATTTGATTTCGATTCCAATTTGAATGAGTTCATCTATCAGGTTTTTTAAGCTTTCCAGAGCTTCTATAAAAGGTTGTGACTCTGTAATCTGTGATCCGATATGGCAATCGATACCCACTATTTTGATATTTTTTAGCTTGCTTGCGACCTTGTACCCTTCAATAGCAGTCTCCATATCAATGCCGAATTTGTTTTTCTTCAAACCGGTTGAGATATACGGATGAGTTTTTGGATCAACGTCAGGGTTTACCCGAATGGCCACCGGTGCTTTTGTTCTTAAAAAACCCGCTCTTTTGTCTATAAGATCAAGTTCTTCAAGCGATTCTACATTGAACATTAAAATGCCTGCCTCAAGAGCGTAATCGATTTCGTCGATTCGCTTTCCCACTCCGGAATAGACGATTTTATCCGGAGAAAAACCGGCGTTTAACCCACGATACAGTTCTCCACCTGAAACAATATCGAGCCCGCTGCCAAGGCTTTCAAACAGCTTTAAAATAGCTAGGTTCGTATTGGCCTTTGCAGAATAACATACAAGCCGTTCTAAACCCTCAAACGCTTCGTTAAAAATAAGAAAATGGCGTTTTAACGTGGCATGGCTGTATAAATAAAAAGGAGTACCGACCTTTTCGGCAATCTTACGGATCGGGACATCTTCACAATATAATTCATTATTCCGGTAAACAAAATGATGCATTACATCCCCTTAAACCAATAGGATTGAAAATTGAATAATTAAGAAATCGTATCAATATGTCATCAGGTCTTCCTCTTAAATATTCAACAGGCAGTCGTCAATCTTCAATTATTTTGTGGCTGAACGGCCGCCGGTGGTTTTTCATGAACAGGCGGCCTGGGGGGTCCCTTCTTGCCACATGCTGAAAAATTAAAGACAATCAAAACAACAATAACAAAATGTAACACAAGGCCTTTTTTAATTCTTTTTATCATCATTATCAAGTTAGACTTCCATCTTCGCGGCAAGGTCCTTTTCAGCTTTTTTTATGGCAGCCTTTACGTTTTTTAACGCCGTCCCGCCGAAAGAGTTTCGCCGGTTTATCATCTGTTCAATAGTTAAAATATCAAAGATTTCCTTTTTGATATGGGAAGAAAAGGATTTCAACTCTTTCAAGGAAAGTTCATGAAGCTCTTTTTTTTTGTTCGACGCATAGGCAACCGCCTTCCCCACGCACTCATGGGCCTGTCTGAATGCCATGCCTTTTGTTACAAGATAATCCGCCATATCGGTTGCATTTAAAAATCCCGTGGATGCGGCACGCCCCATGGCTTCTTTGTTAATTTTCAGCTTGGGAAGCATTTTTATGTAAATTTCTAAACATTCCGTCAATATATCCACCGTGCTGAACAGCGCGGTTTTATCCTCCTGCATGTCCCGGTTATAAGACAACGGCAATGATTTCATGATCGTTAAAAGGGAAATTAAATCCCCGAAAACACGGCCGGTTTTACCTCGTACAAGTTCAGGGACATCAGGATTCTTTTTTTGAGGCATAATACTGCTGCCGGTGGCAAAGGAATCCGGGAGTTCGATGAAACCGAATTCCGATGAAGACCACAGAATTAACTCTTCCGATATACGGCTCAAATGAACCATGCAAATACTCGCCGCCGAAAGAAATTCCATGATAAAATCCCTGTCTGAGACGGCGTCAATGCTGTTTGTCGATATTTCCGGAAAATCAAGAATCTCGGCCACATACTCCCTGTCAATTGGATATGTTGTTCCGGCCAGGGCGGCACTGCCAAGGGGCATCACGTTTATGCGTTTCAAACAATCACTGAACCTGTCGGCGTCTCTGGAAAACATCTCATAATACGCCATCAAATGGTGGGATAAAAGAATGGGCTGAGCTCTTTGCAAATGAGTGTATCCGGGCAAAACAACATCCATATGGATTTTAGCAAGATCCACGATAACCTTTTGAAGCATAAGCAGTCGATTTATGGTATGAAACGTCTCATCCCTCAAATACAGCCTTACATCCAGAACCACCTGATCGTTTCGGCTTCTTGCGGTATGAAGCTTCTGGGCGACTTTTCCCACTTTCTCGACAAGCCTGGCTTCAATGTGCATATGGATATCTTCCAGGCTTTTATCAAAGTGAAAATCTCCCCGATCCAACTCTCTTTTTATCACGCCAAGACCTTCAATCAACGATGGAGCATCCTCTTCGGAAATAATAGATGTTTTGGCAAGCATACGACAATGGGCAATACTCCCTTGAATATCATAGGAATAAAGCCTTTTGTCTATATCGATGGATGAGGTAAAGTCTTCAACGATTCTATCTGTCTTTTCCGAAAACCTGCCATCCCAAAGCTTTTTAGCCATATAATCCTCAACTATTTTTTCTTCATCATCTTCTGAATACGCAGTCTTAAAGCATTTAGACGTATAAAGCCTTCGGCATCTTTCTGGCTGTATACACTATCATCCTCAAAAGTCGCAAAATCTTCGCTGTAAATCGATTCATCGGATTTACGTCCCAGAACACGGCAGTTTCCCTTGTAAAGCTCAAGTCGTACAACCCCGGAGACATTGGTCTGGGTTCGATCCACCATATCCTGCAGAAGTTTCATCTCGGGTGAAAACCAGAAGCCGTAATACACGAGCTCTGAATATTTCGGAATTAGAGAGTCCCTCAGGTGCATGACTTCCCGGTCCATTGTAATGGATTCAACCGCCATATGGGCAGCCCTCAACACCGTGCCGCCCGGAGTTTCATAAACACCGCGGGATTTCATTCCGACAAAACGGTTCTCCACAATATCCACCCTGCCGATGCCGTTACGTCCCCCCAGCCTGTTGAGTTCTTTAAGGAGTTCTGCCGGAGACATGTTTTTATCGTTTATGGCCACAGGATCACCCTGTTTAAACGTTATTTCGATAATTTCAGCCCGGTCCGGCGCATCCTGGGGTGAAACCGTCATATTGAACATATCGTCAGGCGGCTCTTTCCAGGGATCCTCAAGCAAGCCCCCTTCAAAACTTATGTGAAGGAGATTTCCGTCGGTACTGTATGGTTTTGAGGGGGTGGTGGGCACCTGGATACCGTGCTGTTTGGCAAAGGCCATCAAGGCGTTTCGCGAGTTAAGATCCCACTCGCGCCAGGGAGCAATGATCCTTATATTCGGATTTATTGCAAAATAGCTGAGCTCAAACCTCACCTGGTCGTTTCCCTTTCCGGTGGCACCATGGCTCACAGCATCCGCCCCCTCAATCCGGGCAATCTCCATCTGCCGTTTTGCAATCAGTGGCCTGGCAAGAGAGGTGCCCAGAAGATACTGTCCTTCATAAATAGCATTTGCCCGAAACGCAGGGAAAACATAATCTTTTACAAAAGTTTCCTTCAAATCATCTATATAAACCTTTGTCGCCCCTGTTTTCAGGGCGTTTTTCTCCACCCGATTCAACTCATCCCCCTGGCCCACATCCGCAGCAAATGCAACAACCTCACAACGGTAAGTTTGGATCAGCCACTTTAAAATCACGGATGTATCCAGACCGCCGGAATATGCCAGAACCACCTTATTTACGGTATGAGACACGATCTTCTCCTTGAGACTTCTGCAAAACGTCCCCTTTTGCCCAATTCCTGCGTCAGGCTCAAATTTTAATCCTCGAAATACTCAATGTATGTCTGTGGTTAAAATTTTCGTCTTCCTTGGCCTTAAACAAAATTGAACGTTTTGCAAAAGTCTCCACTTCTATTGGACTGATATTTTTTTTAAAACATCATTCCATTATTTTTGCCCCGTGAAACTTTTTTTTTATTTCATTGGGGCCATGTCCGAGTTAAAAATTACCTTTGTTTTCAGATATTGTAGCATATCCGATCCTCAATGTTGTAATCATTAAATCTCAAGACTTTCCATCGTAATTTAAAGTACTAATGCATTAATACCTCAAGTATAGCCTTATGCATGTGGAGTTTGTTTTCCGCTTGATCCCAGACAACGGATTTCGGACCTTCCAGCACATTTTCGCTGATCTCCTCTCCTCTGTGCGCCGGGAGGCAATGCATTACCACAGCATCTTTGTCCGCATGTTTTAAAAGCGCTTGATCTACCTGAAACCCCTCAAACGCCTGCTTCCGTTTGCCCTGTTCACTCTCCTGTCCCATGCTGGCCCAAACATCGGTATAGATTACATCGGCATTTTTTACCGCTTCAACAGGATTCGAGGTTACACTAATTTTTCCAACCCCTATTTCAAGAGCCTTTTCCATAACCTCCTTGCAAGGGCAATAATTATCCGGGCATGCTAAAACAAGATTCAAATCCAGAACGGCCGCGGCATTTACCCATGAATGGGCCACATTATTTCCGTCTCCCACCCAGGCGATCCGGATATCCTTATAATCCCCCTTGATCTCTATTACCGTCATAATATCACTTAATACCTGGCATGGATGAAATAGATCGGTCAGGGCATTTATCACCGGAATGTCGGTAAATTCGGCGAACTCGTCTAACAAATTCTGTGAATAGGTCCGAATCGCCAAACCGTCCAGGTATCTTGAAAGGACCCTGGCGGTATCTCGAATCGGTTCGTTTCGTGCAATCTGTGTGTCCTTGGCGCTTATGAAAATCGGCGTGCCGCCGAGCTGGACCATGGCCGCTTCAAAGGAAATGCGTGTTCGGGTAGACGCTTTGTCGAAAATAAGCCCCAGGGTTTTACCGGCTAGGGACTTGTCTGCAATCCCTTTTTTATACCTTTTTTTTAGTTCAATCGCCCGTTCAAAGAGAACTTCAAAATCCTCTCGGGTAAGATCCATAAGTGTCAAAATGTCTTTTTTCACGGTAACGCCACCTATTGATTGATGATTGGTTGTATCAGGAAATAGAAATTAGAAAACAGATGACCGCAAATGGACGCAAATGAACATAAATATTTTTATTTTAATTCGTGTTTATTCGTGTTCATCCGTGGTTTCCACTATCCTCTTTCCTCTTTTCTTTTTCCTCAATCTAATATTTCATCCAGGCATGCCACCAGAGCGTCTATATCTTGTTTTTCTATGATAAGCGGTGGGATAAACCGTAAAATATTCCCCTGGATGCAGTTTATCAGAAACCCTTTTTTCATGCACGAAGCCACAATCTGATCTCCCTCTATTTTTAGCTTCATACCCAAAAGCAGACCCATACCGCGAACATCCTCAATTACTTCATGCCTGTTTTTCAACCATGAAAGTCTGTCCTTAAAATAATCCCCTGTTTTTTTGCAATGATCGATGATATTCTCTTCTGAAAGCACCCGGACAACTTCAAGTGACGCCGCGGTAACAACCGGGGTGCCGCCAAATGTCGAAGCATGTGACCCCGGTCCGAACGCATGGGCGACTTCTTCTCTGGCCAGCATGGCCCCAATGGGCAATCCATTGGCCAGGGCTTTGGCCAGGGTCATTATATCCGGCGCTATACCGAAATGCTCGTAGGCAAAAAGTTTGCCGGTACGTCCCATCCCCGTCTGAATTTCGTCAAAAATCAAAAGAATCCCGGTTTCGTCACAAGTCTGCCTTACGGCCTTAAGGTATTCGGAATCAGGGCAGCGAACCCCGCCTTCGCCCTGGATCGGTTCTACTAAAACAGCGCATGTGGACAAGTCGATTTTCCTACGCAATGTGCTAATGTCATTAAACGGCACATAGTCAAAGCCTTCAAGCACGGGTTCGAATCCTTGTTTTATCTTATCCTGTCCGGTTGCAGAAAGGGTGGCCATGGTCCGTCCGTGAAAAGAATGCTCCATGGAGATTATTCTGTATCTTCCGCTTTCTCCTTTTTCCTTGAAATATTTTCTGGCCAGTTTAATGGCCGCCTCATTTGCTTCAGCGCCGCTGTTACAAAAAAATACCCGGTCAGCAAAGCTGTTTTCCGTAAGCCAGGATGCCAGATCTACCTGGGGGATTGTATAATAAAGGTTGGACACATGAAAAAGGGTGTCCGCCTGCATGGAAAGCGCTTTTGAAACTCCCGGATGTGCATGGCCGAGATTGCATACGGCAATTCCGGCAACAAAATCGGTATATTTTTTACCATCTGTATCCCAAAGCGTACATCCTTTGCCTTTTGCTATGACAATGGGAAATCTTTTATAGGTTTTTGCGATAACCTGATCTGCTTTTTTAATTATCTCTTGAGTCATTGTGAACCCTTTCCGTCAATCATATGGTTACTTCTGTGCCGATCCCTTTATCGGTAAAAAGCTCGAGTAATAAGGCATGGCGCTTGTTGCCGTTTATAATGTGAACCTTTCCAACTCCGTTTCTCAGCGCCTCTATGGCACATTCGATTTTAGGGATCATTCCTCCTGAAATGGTTTTTTCTTCCACCATCTGATTGATGTTCTCCGCACTAATTGAAGAAATGAGAGACCCTGAAGCATCGAGAACACCATCTACGTCCGTTAGCAAGATCAATCGGCCTGCTGAAAGGGCTATGGCAATACTGCTTGCTACGAGATCTGCATTTATGTTGTATGTTTCACCGGATTCCCCGGCCCCGACCGGTGCGATAATAGGAATAAAATCCTGTTGGGTCAGTGTATTGATGATAGCCGGGTTAACATGGGTCACCTCACCCACCAGGCCCGGATCGATGATCTCCGGCGGCTTATCCTTATCTTCCTGATAAACGATATGAAGTTTTCTGGCAGAAATAAGCCCCCCGTCCTTACCGCTCAACCCCACAGCCTTACCCCCCTGCTGATTGATTTGAGCAACGATCCCCTTGTTTACTTTGCCCCCTAAAACCATCTCCACAACATCCATGGTCGCCTCATCCGTAAGGCGCATCCCTTTTACAAACCTTGAATCCATCCCCATGCGGTCAAGAACCGAGTTGATCTGCGGACCCCCTCCGTGAACAACAACCGGATTCAGTCCCGTAAATTTCATTAAAGTAATATCCCGGGCAAAATCATCCTTCAACTGCTCATCGACCATGGCATGGCCCCCATACTTTATCACCAGGGTCATACCATAGAAACGACGAATATACGGCAGGGCCTCAATCAGTATGTCGGCAACATTCGAGTTCATATTCATTATTTTGCTTTACTTACATAACTTCTCAATAAATTATGGAGCCGGCTCACTATGATCATTTCATACACCAGAACCGGGGTGGTGAAAATCGCCGTGTATACAGATGGAGTTTTAATCCCATTTTTGTTCCATATCTTAAGGTTTCAGGTGTCAGGTGTCAGGAAGCCTGTTCAGCAGTAATGAGCCAGCCCTGAGGGTGCGTTTCATCATTTACGCCATATCCATATAATTGCTCGTGGTCACCTCGTCCCCCCCTGAAACCTGACACCTGAAACCTGACACCTGCCATACGACACACGACAAGTAATTCATATGAGTTACCCGGTCACAGAATATACCGGCTGAGATCCTCGTCATCTTTGATATCCTTTAATTTGTCTTCCACATATTTTTTATCGATGACTATTTTTTTTTCCCGCATATCCGGTGCTTCAAAAAGGATGTCTTCCAGCATGCACTCCATAAGGGTGTAAAGTCTCCGGGCACCGATGTTCTCGGTCATATTGTTAACTTCTTCAGCAATCCTTGCTATTTCCTCAATAGCTTCATCCTTAAAAACAACATCAACAACTTCGGTCTTTAAAAGAGACACATATTGAAGGATTAAAGCATTCTTGGGCTCTGTCAGTATCCTCACAAACTCCTTCTGACCCAAAGCGTCCAGTTCCACCCGAATGGGAAACCGGCCTTGGAGCTCCGGGATTAAATCCGAAGGCTTGATGGTATGAAAAGCCCCGGCAGCAATGAAAAGGATGTTGTCCGTCTTGACCGGACCGTATTTTGTTGAAACAGTGCTCCCTTCTATAACCGGTAGAAGATCCCTCTGAACCCCTTCCCTGGACACGTCGGGACCGTGGGTGCCGTCTTTTCCGGCAATTTTATCAATTTCATCAAGAAAAATGATTCCAGATTGCTCGACTTTAATTATTGCTTCTTTTACCACCTTGTCCATATCTACCAGGTTCTGAGCCTCTTCGGCAGAAAGCATCTCCATGGCCTCGGGTACTTTTACCTTACGACGCTTTGTGCTTTTGGGAAGAAGACCGCCGATCATATCTTTAAAATTAATCCCCATCTCCTCCATGCCCACGTTGGAAAAAATCTCGACCATAGGCATGGTTCGGTCTGACACGTCAAGATCAACGTATCGATTATCTAGTTTTCCCTGGCGAAGCATTTTTCGAAGCTTTTCCCTTGTAGGGGAAGATTCATCGTTTTTATATGTTACAAGTTCAACCTTTGTCTCTTTCGAATCTTCACGCTCCTGTGTCGGCTGCATTCCTCCTTTTGGAAGCAAAAGATCGAGCATTCTCTCTTCGGCAATCTGCCATCCTTTTTCTTTTACAGCCTCCTGTTCCTGTGATTTAAGTTTATTGACCGTAAGTTCGAGAAGATCTCTTACCATAGATTCAACGTCCCGTCCTACATATCCTACTTCCGTAAACTTGGAAGCCTCAACCTTAGTAAATGGAGAATCGGTTAAATTTGAAAGCCTCCTGGCTATCTCTGTCTTACCTACCCCGGTGGGACCGATAAGGATAATGTTCTTGGGGACAATTTCATCACGAAGGTCTACCGGCACTTGCTGCCTGCGCCAGCGATTCCTTAATGCAATGGCAACAGAACGTTTTGCCCGGTGCTGGCCAATGATATATTTATCAAGTTCTTGAACAATTTCATTTGGTTTTAGACTGCTCATTTTTTGTTAACTACCTGTTATGGATAATTTGTTATTTATCTCCTGTCAGGGAGCATTACCGATTTGTTAAAATGATTTTCACCCATTAACTTATTCATTTTTTGAGCGAAAGCCTTGCAATCAGGTGTCAGGTGTCAGGTGTCAGGAGTAAGAAACGAATTAGCTGATACCTGAAACCTGACACCTGACACCAAAAAGTCTTGGATAGCAATTAACAAACTGGTAATTCACCCTCCTGTCATTGGTCATTCCCTATGGGTTATTGATCCATTTTCCTTACTGTTTTTACAACTCTTCAATGGTAATCGTATCATTTGTAAATACACACAGGGAACCGGCTATTTTCATTGCCTCTTTAACAATATGAACCGCATCCATGTCCGTATTTCTCATCATGGCTTTTGCCGCCGCCTGGGCTCCGATGCCCCCGGACCCTATACCCATGAGGTCTTCGTCCGGCTCAATCACATCACCGTTTCCTGAGATAACAAACATGTTTTTATCGTCTACCGCAATCATAATGGCTTCCAGACGCCTCAAATACTTGTCGGTACGCCAATCCCGTGCCAGTTCAACGGCACTGCGAGTCAGGTTTCCATTATATCGCTCGAGCTTTTTTTCCAGGCGTTCGGAAAGGTTTAGGGCATCGGCAGTGGCCCCGGCAAATCCAACGATTATCTTGTCATTGTAAATCCTTCTGACTTTTTTTGCTTGATGCTTTATAATGGTATTATTCAATGTAACCTGGCCGTCACCAGCTACAGCCGCTTTGCCCTTATGTCTGAGGGCAAGAATTGTTGTGCCATGAAATTTCATCATTATATATTTTCCCTGCCTCGAGACCTTTGAAAAATGTCCATTTTTGCCTGCCCAGCCTGCCCAATGGAATTTGTTTTTTTTATTCCATCGGGGTTAAATCCGTTTTAATATTTAACCGGGGTTCAAGGCCAAAAAAGGCGAAAATTATAACCACCCCCGTACGATCTGCCGGTCCTGTCCCGGTATTTTCACGGGCACCTACGGGGCAGACAGACATACATTGAGTATTTCGAGGATTAAAATTTGAGCCTGTTGACAAATCCCGATTATCGGGGACGCCGGCATTGGGCAAAAGGGGGCGTTTTGCAAAGGTTTCGTGTTATCGTCTCGGATGCGCTTTGTCATAGGTTTCCATTAATCGATCGATACTTACATGAGTATATTTCTGGGTCGTAGAAAGGCTTTTATGGCCCAACAGCTCTTGCACCACCCTTAAATCCGCCCCTGCATCTAGTAAGTGGGTTGCAAATGAATGACGCATGGAATGTGGGGAAACCGGTATTAACAACCCGCATTCTTTTGCTGTCTTTTCCAGAATACGTGCGATGGAACGGGTGGTCAGGCGACCCTTGTTTTTGTTTAAAAAAAGCGGCATATTTTCGTCGGTGCGTATGCCGGCTTCGATTTGCAACCTTTTTCTGTAATCGGAAATAGCAGTTAACGCCTTTTTGCCCACAGGCACAATCCGTTCCTTGTTCCCTTTTCCAAGGACACGAATCACTTGCTTTGTAAAATCAACATCGAACACATTCATACCGGCAAGCTCAGAAACCCGTATGCCGCTCGAATAAAGGGTTTCAAAAATTGCACGGCTCCTTAAACCAAAAAGCGTATCTGTCCTTATGGAATCGAGCAACCTGAAAATGTCATCAACAGGAAGGTAGACGGGAATCGTTTTTTGCTGTTTTGGCGTCAAAATTGAATCCAGCGGATTGTCCAGAATAACACCACGTTTGACGAGGTATCTAAAAAAAGAACGGATGGATGAAAGCTTACGCGCTATGGTAACCTTTTTGTTCTTTTTGTGTAAAAACCCCAGATACCCCCTTATCATCAACCCATCCACCTGATCTGCAGTGAAATTATTTATAGAATTTTGGTTCCTCTTCCCCGAAAAGCGTTCTTTACAAATAAATGATACAAACTCTTTAAGGTCGTGAGCGTAAGCACGGCACGTATTTACGGAGTAACCCTTTTCAGAGGAAAGGGACTCGATGAAAAATTCTATCTGTTTTTCCAAAGAAAGTAACATCATCAAAATCAAGCGGCTCTACGGGTCTTTTTTTTCAGTTTGGTCAGGCGGCGTCTGTAAATTTTCGCCATTTTATGATCATTATTGTTAAGAGCGGCTTCTCGATCCGCCTTCAGCGCCTTCACCTTTTTTTTAATCTCCCGGACTGAGGAATCAGTCTTTTTCGTTAAATCTTCTGTTATCCCTCTTGCTTTTTTTATTGCGCTGACGAGCTCGGCCTTATTCATACCATAAACACCTGTTATTTCTGGTATTTCTTTGCCAATTTCTCTTAATTCCTTGGCCGTCATTTTCTCCAGCGGTTTTTCTTTTATCTCCTTTTTCTTTTTACCCATGTCCTGAAACTCTCCTTTTCTCGTATCATTTTAGCTTTATAGAATAATGAGGCCGACGCCGTATTCAGATGATTCGGTTTATAAACGGGTTACTGTGTGAGCGGTTAAAAACCCAACGATCCGAATGCAATATCCTTATTTAAATGAGCCTCATGTATGTATTTGCTTGCCGTTGTTTATAAAGCACAAGCGGAGGCTGCAAAACCTCCGCTAAAAACATAATTCGTTAACAATTTTTACATATTATGTCAATAAATAGATGGCCCTTATTCCCCAACCCCCTTTTTTTCTTTATCCATTATCGCAAGAAAGGGCTTAAAAAGTTCCAGGGGAAACGGAAAGATCGTGGTGGTATTCTGCTCAGCGGATATCTCACGCATGGTTTGGAGATATCTTAACTGCAATGCCATGGGATGTTCGCGTATAATCTCAGCAGCCTCGGCCAGCTTGCTTGCCGCCTGAAATTCACCGTCGGCATTAATTACCTTGGCACGCCGTTCCCTCTCCGCCTCAGCCTGCTTGGCCATGGACCGCTGCATTTCCTGGGGCAAATCAATATGCTTGAGTTCCACTGTTGAGACCTTAATTCCCCACGGATCCGTGTGCATATCCAGAATTTCCTGAAGCTGAGAATTAATCTTTTCCCTTGCGGACAACAGCTCATCGAGTTCCGCCTGACCGCATACGCTCCGTAACGTTGTCTGTGCCAGCTGCGACACTGCATAATTGTATTCTTCCACTTCGATAACCGCTTTTATGGGTTCAATGACCCTATAATAGATAACGGCATTTACCTTTACGGAAACATTGTCCCGGGTAATAACGTCCTGGGGATCGACATCCATGGCCACAAGACGCATACTCACCTTTACCATTTTGTCAACAATCGGGATAAGGATGATCAGCCCGGGGCCTTTTGCCTTTATCACTCTGCCGAGCCTGAATATAACCCCTCGTTCATACTCGTTTAAAATACGTATGGCCGCGGACAGAAAAAAAACAGCCAGTACAACAATGGCGATTATGGGATACATTATACGCTCCTTTCAATCGGTTCCACTTCAAGGACAAGATTGACGACTTTTACAACCCGGACCCTGGTGCCGGTTTGGATTGGATCTTTTGAGGTTGCTTTCCACAGTTCTCCATGCACAAACACCTTGCCCTCGGGTATGAGAGATTCTCTGACCACTCCGATTTCCCCGATTAGTCCCCGTGCGCCGGTTCTCGGTTTAGACAGATGTGATTTAAAGACAAGACCTGAAACAACTACAAAAAAGCCTGAAATCAGAACAAGGGTGGATATGAGCACTTGCCATGACAGTCTCATACCGGTGCCGCTGTTTTCAAATAACATAATAGAGCCGAGCAAAAGTGCAGTAATGCCCGCTATACTCAAAAGTCCGTAACTTGCGATCTTCATCTCCATAATGAAAAAAATAAGGGCAAGAACGATAAGGAGAAATCCTGCATAGTTAACCGGTAGGGTCTGAAACGCAAAGAAAGCCAGAATAATGGAAATTCCGCCCACAACCCCGGGAAGAACAGCGCCGGGGTGAGACAATTCAAAGTAAAGACCGGCAAGACCGATCATCATAAGAATATACGCAATATTGGGGTTGCTGATGGTCTTTAAAATTTTAGTCCTTAAATCCTCTTCCAATAAAGTCTTTTTGACAGTATCGAGCTTTAAAACTCCTTTGTCTTCAATTTCGCGGCCGTTGATCTGACGGATCAGATCATCTATGTCTTTTGCCACAACATCGATGACATTCGCCTTTAGCGCCTCGGTTTCGGTCACGGAAACGCTTTTTCGAACGGCTTTTTCAACCCAATCGGCGTTTCTTCCTCTTTTTTTTGCGATACTCCTGGCATGGGCCACCATGTCATTTATCACCTTTTCGGACATAGCGCCGCTGATTTCCTTGCCGCCGGCCCCCACCGGATGCGCCGCACCGATGTTTGTTCCCGGCGCCATGGCTGCAATGTCTGCCGCCATGGTGATCATTACGCCTGCGGAAGCGGCCCTGGCCCCACTCGGAGCCACATAAATCACAACCGGAACCTTGCTCGCAAAAATTGCCATTACAATCTCACGCATGGATTCGGCAAGACCACCCGGAGTGTCAAACTCAATGATAAGACATGAAACACTTTCCTCCGAAGCTTTGTTAATCCCTTTTTTCAAAAAATCTGCAGCCGCCGGACTGATGGGACCCGACATCCGGATAACATAGATCTCATTTACTGCTGAAACACCGTTTTCGGGACAGCAAACGAACATAAATAAGGCCGACATAAGGAAAAAGATGTTTTTCATTTTTTTTTATTCAAGCTGGTTCTATCTATTTATACCTGGAATGTTGGAATATTGGAACCATGGAATAATGGGTTCTGGGAAAATGGATTATTGATAAAATCTATTTTGGCTGAACCGTTAAAAAAATCTACAAATAACAAAAATCCTTTAAAAACCAACATTCCACTATTCCATCATTCCATTATTCCATATGTGAGGCAATAGAGCATGCATCAATAAATCCCTTTAGTTACATAAAGTTGTAGAATTTTCGGGCCGTTTAATCGCCCAATGCCTTCATCAACTTTTTCATATCTTCCCAGACATCACGCTTTTTGCCGGGGTTGCGAAGAAGATAGGCCGGGTGATATGTGGGCAAAACCCGTATCCCGTTATAATCATGAAAACGCCCTTTGAGTTTTGAAATAGGCGTTGTTGTATCAAGCAGTGCCTGTGCGGCAAACGTCCCCAGGGCACATATAACATCCGGCCTTATGGCCGCAAGCTGACGCTTTAAAAAAGGTAAACATGCCTTTATCTCGTTGGGAAGAGGGTTTCTGTTACCCGGAGGGCGACACTTTATGATGTTACATATATAAACTTGATCCCGGGTATATTTTATAGCCTCTATTATCTTTGTAAGAAGACCACCGGCAGCCCCGATAAACGGTTCCCCTTTTTGATCCTCATCATAGCCCGGCCCTTCCCCCACAAATACCAGTCTTGCATGAGGATCACCGGCGCCAAAAACAATATTTTTTCGGCTTTTTGAAAGCTGGCAGCGGCGACATTCACCCAGATCCATTCGAATCGCCTCCAGGGTTTCCGGTGAACGTGTCTGTTTATGTCCCCAAGATCCCATTATGTTAAGACTTTCCTTTGAACAGTCAAAACCACTGCAACCGGTTTGGGATAAGAATCTGAAGGTTTCGCAAAGTCCTTCTATGGCCGTATCAAAATCTTCTTTATAAGACATTTGTATCAACAAATTTTTGTTTGCGGCTAGCTTTTCTTATTATTCGATCCAGAAGAATATGGGCGACCTCATCTTTTTGCATTTCAGGAAGAGCCTCCTTTGTACCGTCTTTATAAAACAGGGTCACCTTATTGGTGTCAATACCAAAACCAGAAGAGGGTCCCCCCACGAGATTTCCCACAATAATATCAAGATTTTTTTCAACCAGCTTTTTTTCTGCAAACGGTTCAAGGTTTTCCGTTTCCGCAGCAAATCCCACAAGTGTCCGGTCTTTTTTTCTCCTCCCTATCTCTTTCAAAATATCCCGGGTTTTTTCCAGTGACAAAACCAGTTCATCCTTTTCTTTCTTGATTTTCTGTCCGGACTGCTCCTTTGGCCGGTAATCAGAAACCGCTGCTGCCTTAATAATTATTTCCGAATCTTCCATGTACTCAAAAACAGCAAGGGCCATCTCCCGGGCCGTGCCTACCCTGACCACCGTCACGTTATTTGGATCGGGAAGACTTGTGGGACCGGTTATCAATACAACATCGCCCCCCCTTTGTTCTGCAGCCCTTGCAACCGCAAAGCCCATCTTGCCGGAAGAAGGATTGCTGATGAACCGAACCGGATCGATAAATTCGCGAGTGGGGCCGGCGGTTACCAGTATCCTTTTACCCTTCATATCTTTGGGTGAAAGATAAAATAACAGCCTGTCAAGTATATCTTCGGGTTCAGGAAGACGGCCGGGTCCGGTAGTGCCGCAAGCAAGTTCCCCTGATTCCGGTTCCATGACAAAATGCCCATCTGATTTGAGCCTCTCAAGATTCCTCCGGACCGCTTTTGCTTCAAACATATTCGTGTTCATGGCAGGGCAGATGATCACCGGACATGTTACCGCCAGAATGAAAGTGCTCAACGCATCGTCGGCAATACCGTGGACGATCTTGCCGATAATATTTGCCGTTGCCGGTGCAATAATCACCGCATCCGCTTGATTCGCCCAATCAATATGCCTTATGGAGGCATCATCAACCGTTTCAAAGAGACTGGTACAGACCGGTTGGTGTGATAAGGCCCAAAAAGTTAGAGGCCCTATAAACTCTAAGGCATTCTTCGTCATAATGACCCTGACGTTGGCCTTCTCCTTGATAAGAAGCCTTAAAAGTTCGACGCTCTTGTATGCTGCAATCCCACCTGATACGCCCAGTACGATATTTTTATTACTGATCATAGGTTTCATCTCTGGTCACCGATATATCTTTGTAGTTTTTTAAGCTTTTGAATGCCATTAAACTTGAGCAAAAGATCAATCCATTCACTGAACAGCATGAAAAGATTCTCTCGATCTTTGTCAAAGCCTCTGTTTTCAATTTCAGAAAGCGCATCAATGAGATCCTGGCGACCCGGTTCCTTTTTTAATAGGTAGTTATAAATTTCTGCCGCTTTAGCCAAATTGCCCTGATCGGCATAGACTTTTGCCATTGTCCGGGTATAAAAAACATCATCTTTCATCAATTTTAGTTAGTGCCCGAACGAAAACTAGGATTTTTCGTTAAGATCAAGGAAGACGAAAATTTTAACCACAGACATACATTGAGTATTTCGAGGATTAAAATTTGAGTCTGACGCAGATATTGGCGAAAAAGACAGTTTTCGTTCAGGCACTATTTAGCCTTTCTGCCTTCTTTTACCTTGATCACAACCTCGTCTTTACCGATCACGCCAAGTTCATTCCTGGCCACATTCTCTACATATTCGGGATCGTTCTTTAATCTTTCTATTTCGCGATACAAGGAAAGGTTTTCCCGGATCAGTTCATCATTTTTCTTTAAAAGAATGTCTCTTTCCGTTTTCAGCAGGAATAAATCCTTGAGACCATTTTCACCAAATAGAGTAAAAATTAGCAACGAAAACATTATGATTATTGCAAAAACAAGCAAAATATTTTGCTTTGAAATCACTTTTTATTTATGCCTTTCCCGGCTATAGCCAGAACATTTTTTAGTTCTTTGCTCTTTAGCAATAAAGAAAAAGAAGCATAGAGAACAAGACCGGTCAAAATACTTCCCATGAGCCCGAAGAAAAGGCCGGACAATGTCCCGTCTTCAGAGGGAATAATCAATAATGAAATGGCCCAGACAACAGCCCCCATAATCCCTGAACAAATCATTATTTTACAGGCGGACTGGATAATACCTTTCAACCCCAGCGCACCGAGTTTTGTCCTCAAGGCCCGAACAAGAAGTCCCAGGTTCAACATTGACGCAAGGGACGTTGAGAGCGCAAGCCCACCGTGTCCCATGGGACCCATAAGAATGACTCCAAGTATGATATTGGCGCAAACGGCTACCACGGCGCTTCGTACCGGCGTCCTTGTGTCCTGTAATGCATAAAACGTGGAAACAACAATCCGTACCGCTGAAAACGCCCAGAGACCTGTACTATAATACAAAAGTGCATATGCAGTCAAACGTGTGGTCTCCGAATCAAAAGCACCTCTTTTAAACAACAGTGCAACAATAGGTTCCCTTAATACGATCAGGCCGACCATTGAAGGGATGGTGATAAAAAAGACCATTCTCATGGCGTATGAAAAAGTATCTCTGACCGCCTGCAAATCTTTTTCAGCCGCCTGCCTGGAAAGACTTGGCAGAACCGCAGTGGCCATGGCTATCGCAAATATTCCGAGTGGAAACTGTACCAGGCGATCCGCATAATAAAGATACGAAACACTCCCTTGGGTCAGTAAAGAAGCAAGCAGGGTCCCCACCAGGATGTTGATCTGATATACAGCGGCGCCGAATATGGCGGGGAGCATGAGCAGACCGACCTTTTTTAGACCGGGGTGGTAAATATTTGCTTTTTTCCAGAAATAAAACCCTTTTTTTATCAGAAATGGCACCTGAAGTGCCAGTTGGAAAAATCCTCCCATCAGCACCCCGATGGCAATCCCGGTCACCGGGTCAGCCATGTGAGGTGCAATTAAGAATACCGAGCCTATTATGGAGATGTTCAAAAAAACCGGGGCCAGGGCCGGTGCGGCGAAATGACCGAGGACATTAAGTATCCCCATGCAAAGTGCAACAAGTCCGATGAAAAAAACATAAGGAAACATGATACGGGTTAAAAGGACCGTGAGAGAATATTTTTCGGGTGAGGCGACAAACCCGGGAGCGATAACCCGGATGATAACCGGGGACAGCAAAATGCCTGCGATAGCGACGGCAACAAGCAACACGGAAAGGAGCCTTATGGCGGACCTTGCCATTTCAAAGGCATCATCCTTTCCCCGCTTTGTAATGTGTTCGGTAAAAACGGGAATAAATGCAACGCTCAAAGAACCTTCGGCAAAAAGCCTTCTTAAAAGGTTGGGAATTCTGAAGGCAACAAAAAAAGCATCCGAAACCAGCCCGGCACCAAAAAACCAGGCAATTACAACATCTCTAATGAAACCGAACATACGGCTCAATAAAGTTGCCGACCCAACAACACCCGCAGCTTTTGTCATTCGGTGGTTTTCAGTGGTTGGCTGATCTGTTGATCGGTTCATTAGCAACTTAACCTATTGGAATTTTAACAACTTGCTGAAAATAAAGGCTTTTTAAAAAAACCTGTTTATGTCATCGGAATGGAATGCTGGAATGCTGGAATATTGGAACCAAGCCCCTACGTGCGAATTTCTGAGTTAAAATAAAACTTGACATATCTTCTGTAATTCTGTATTTAGTCTGTTTTTACTTGTAATTTTAAATTGAAAGGAGCTTATAACGTTGGCGAATCATAAATCTGCAATCAAACGTGCGCGCCAGAATGAAAAAAGGCGACTGCGAAACAAATCTTCGAAAACAAGGATAAAGAATATCGTCAAAGGCGTACGACAAACGGTTAGCGAAAAATCGAATGAAACGGCACTGGCTGAACTCAATATTGCAAAATCTATAATCGATAATGCAGCAAAAAAGGGTGTGATCCACAGGAAAACCGCATCTCGAAAAATTTCCCGCCTCTCCAGACTTGTAAATACCATGTCAGCCTAACCCGAGTTTCTCACGAGGGTAAAAAGCTCTGTGCCGAGGGTGACAAGCTCTTTGTAAATACCATGTCAGCCTAACCCGAGTTTCTCACGGGTCACAGCGCGGTCGAACCGTCAGAAAGCGTATACTGCAAAATAAAAGCGGAGAGACCTTTGAAAAACGCCCCCCTTTTCCCCAATTCCGGCGTCAGATTGAGCATTTTTCAAAGGTCTCGCTGATTTTGTTATATGGGTGTGAGATGGATTCTTTTAAAAATCAGCGGTTAAATCATTGAAAATAGTTTCCGAAAGCCTTTTAGAAAGCCTTTTTATCGCCTCCCGTTTTTTACGTTCTGTAGACTGTTTTTCGAACATTACCTTATAAGCCTCGTCTTCGGAAACGGATTTAGAAGACCATATTACCCCGCCGTACCGACTGGTTAATTTTAAATCGACTTTAACTTCAACCCGTCTTTCATTGGAGGTATACTTCCCTGTGTGGGAAATCGTTCTTTCACTTATCGATCGAATTACACCGGTAAGAATTGCATCGGCCTTGTCACTGCTGGTAACAACCACCTCCTCATGCCGGGTAAATTCATATATGAGATCATTGGTAATGATAGTCTCCACCCCGGTTTCTGCGGTGCGGTTTTGAAACATTTCTACACTAACCGATGTTATACCGGATGGAAGACTTCCTCCGCCGGAAAACCGGTAACCGCAAGCCGAAAAAAGAAACCCCAACAAAATAATCGCACAGGCATAATTCTTTTTAACAAACAACGATCCTTCTCCCGTTAATTTCATCATTTATGAGTCTGTTGATTAATGAGGATTTTCGCTCAAGATCAAGGCATGCGAAAAAAATAACCACAGGCATATATTTGATATTCCGAGGATTATTTTTTGAGCATAACGCAGATATTGTGCGAAAAGACCATTAATCAACAGACTCATTTATACTACGATATTCACAAGCTTATTTTTGACCACAATAACTTTCTTAATCGTTTTATTGGTTATAAATTTTTGAACACGCTCGTCCGAAAGGGCCAACGCTTTGATTGTATTATCGTCCGCATCCACATCAACACGGAATCTGCTTCTTAGTTTGCCGTTTACCTGAATCACGATCAAAAGTTCATCCTTTAACAGGGCGACTTCCCTGTATGACGGCCATGATGCCAATAAAACACTTGACTCATATCCCAGGGCCGCCCAGAGCTCTTCGGCAAAATGCGGGACAATTGGCGACAAAAGGAGCGCAACAGATTCCATGGCAAATCGCATGACCTTGGTATCTTGAGTATCATTTTTTACCGGATCGATTCCGTACATGGTATTCACAAGTTCCATGATTGCACTAATTGCCGTATTAAAATGAAACCGGTCTTCTATATCTTTTGAAACCTTATATATGGTCGCATGGGTTTTTTTGAATATTTCACGGGTTTCTCCTTCCAGAAGATCGGGGCTTCCATCAAAAGGGGGGGCATCCTTTATTCGATCAATCCATTTCCAAGCAAGGCGCCAGACACGATTGAGAAAGCGATACCCTCCGTCAACACCTTGCTCGCTCCATTCAAGATCCCTTTCCGGCGGAGCTGCAAAAAGGCAAAAAAGTCTTGTTGTATCGGCACCGTACTTTTCAAGAAGAATGTTCGGATCGATAACGTTCTTTTTGGACTTGGACATTTTTTCAACCCGGCCAAGGGTAACCGTTTTGCCACATTTTTTACAATTCGGCTCTGCGCCACTGTTTTCCACCTCTTCGGGAAGAAGAAAACCGTGTTCCGGACAGGATACCGTCTCTTTACAGACCATCCCCTGTGTCAAAAGCCGGGTAAAAGGTTCCTTGTACTTTACCAGTCCAAATTCGTTCAACACTCGGGTATAATACCTTGAATAGAGCAGATGTAAAATAGCATGCTCAACGCCGCCGATATATTGATCCACGGGCATCCAGTAGTCCACGGCCGTTTTGTCAAACATGCCCGTGCCACAATTCGGGCTGCAGTATCTTTCATAATACCATGAAGATTCCACGAAGGTATCCATTGTGTCGGTTTCTCTTCTGGCCTCAGGGCTGCCGCAAGCCGGGCAGGTTGCCTTTGCAAAATAATCGAGAGCCCCTAGAGGCGATTTTCCGCCCTCCAGAAGATCGGCATTCTCCGGGAGCAGAATGGGAAGATCCTTCTCCGGAACGGGAACAATACCGCACGTTTTGCAATGAATTATGGGAATCGGCGCACCCCAGTATCGCTGCCTTGAAATACCCCAGTCTCTTAACCTGAAACTTGTGGTCTTTTTGCCCATTCCTTCCTGCTCCAGAAAAGAAGCGATTTCGTCAAGGGCCGTAACGTTTTCCATTCCATTAAACCGACCGGAATTGACCATCACCCCTTCACCGGTGTATGCTTCGGTCATGGAAGCGGAATCCAAATCCTCATCATGCGGTTTTACGACCACCACGATATCCAGATTGTACTTTCGAGCAAAATCGAAATCCCGCTGGTCATGTGCGGGAACGGACATAACCGCTCCCGTGCCATACTCCATGAGCGCAAAATTTGCGGTGTAAATCGGCATCCGTGCGCCACTTAGGGGATTGAGGCAATAGGCACCGGTAAATACACCCTCTTTCTCATAACTTTCCACCGCCCTGCTCGATCGCTCTTGCAGGGATATGTGTTCGACAAATTCGCGAACTTTGTCTTGCTGAAGCGTCCCTTTCGACAAGTTTAATACCAGCGGATGCTCCGGAGCTAGACACATAAACGTTGCGCCATAAACCGTATCCTGACGAGTTGTAAAAACCGGTATCTGTTCATCTGTATTCTCTATGGGAAAGCGGATTTCCGCACCCACACTCTTTCCAATCCAGTTTTTCTGCATGGTGATAACCTTTTCAGGCCATCCGGAAAGCTTGTCGCAATATTCCAACAGATCTTCTGCGTAATCTGTAATACGAAAGAACCATTGCCAGAGTTTTTTCTGCCGAACCGTCTGACCGCAGCGCCAGCACATACCGGCTTCCACCTGCTCGTTGGCCAAAACCGTCTGGCAGTGTTCACACCAGTTCAAAAAAGATTCCTTGCGATAGGCCATTCCCTTTTCGTACATTTTTAAAAAAAGCCATTGTTCCCACCGGTAATATTCAGGCGTGCAAGTAGCAATCTCCCTGTTCCAGTCGTAGGAAAAACCGATTCTCTTCAGCTGAAATCGCATGGTATCAATGTTTTCATAGGTCCATTTGGCGGGATGGCTATTGTTTGCGATTGCGGCGTTTTCCGCCGGCATACCGAATGCGTCCCACCCCATGGGATGAAGAACATTGAATCCTCGCATTCTTTTGTACCTTGCAACCACATCACCGATGGTATAGTTCCTTACATGTCCCATGTGTATGTTGCCGGACGGATAGGGAAACATTTCCAGAAGATAATATTTTTCCTTACCCGGATCCTCTTTGACCTTAAAAAGCTTGGATGTTTCCCAGAAATTTTGCCACTTGGATTCTATGGTTTTAGGATCGTATCTTTCATCCATTATATCTACGTTACCTCACTTGCATGGTTTAGTTTCTTAATGATAAATCTTGTGCCCCCCAAAGGCGGTTTTGTGACATTTTATGGAAAGAATTAAAGTTAATCTTAACGTACGAAAATTTTTAATCTTTTTTCAGGTTTTTGTAATAAAAAATCTTTTTCTTTTCCAGTTTGTCCGGATGGGGTTACACCTAACTATAGTTTCACCTAAATTGAGCGATTTTTTACTCGATCTTCACCGATCTCCCCGCTGACTCGGGATCTTGGACTTGCGCATCAAGGATCCTAGAAAATCATCGACATATCCATCCCATGTCTTTTCGGGACGGTTTTCCCGAACCCTTATGCATCAAGATCTCAGCACATCTCTTCGCAAAAAATCGCATAACTTAGGTTTCAATAAATTATTTTCACATGCCACAACATGATATAAATAGCAAGGGATAAGAAATTGTTTGACTTGTATATGACAATTTCATATTTATTTAAGAAAGAAAGTGCTTAAAATAAAAGCATCAATCCCGGTGTTGAAGAACCGATATATTATGAGCAAGATCCTTATTAATGCCATAGATCCTGAGGAATGCAGGATTGCAAAAGTAAAAGATATGAAACTTGAAGAATTTCATATCGAAAGTGCCGCAAGGGAAATTATTCACGGCAACATTTACAAATCCGTTATTTCACGTGTTGAGCCGAGCCTCCAAGCCGTGTTCGTAGATTACGGGGCTGATCGCCATGGATTTCTTCAGAAGCATGAAATCCATAGCGAATATTTTCAGGACAATCTTTCAAAAGACAAATCCATAAAAAAAATGGTGAGGCGCGGCCAGGAACTCCTGGTACAGGTCATAAAAGACCCGTTCATGACAAAAGGGGCCATGCTCACAACTTACATATCTCTCCCGGGAAGATATCTGGTGCTTATGCCTGGAAGCGAGAACCGTGGCATTTCACGCAAAATAGAAGATGAAGATGAGCGAAGCCGCCTTAAAGATATGATCAACAATTTCAAATTGCCTGAAGGATTCGGTATCATCGTCCGAACCGCCGGAATAAACTGTACCAAGATGAACATGTCCAGGGATTTAAAATATCTTTTACGGCTCTGGAAAAACATCAAAAAAGATGTGGCTAAAGCAAAACCCCCGGTACTGGTTTACAAAGAGCAAAACCTTGTTTTAAGATCCATACGCGACTATTTTACCCCCGACGTGACCGAAATTCTCATAGATGATGTCACAGTATATCATGAAGTTAAAAACTTTGTTAAAATCATTTCCCCAAAACATACCAAGATTGTCAAACACTATAAAACGGACAAGCCCATATTCACAAAATACCAGTTGGAAGAACAGATTGCATCCATATATAAAAGCCGTGTTAAATTAAAATCCGGTGGGTATATTATAATAACTCAAACAGAAGCGCTGGTTGCCATTGACGTCAATTCAGGAAAGGCCACTCAAAAAAAATCAATTGAACAGACCGCTCTTCAGACCAATATTGAAGCAGCCGAGGAAATTTCCCGTCAACTGCGACTCAGAGATTTAGGCGGTCTTATCGTAATCGATTTTATCGACATGAGAGATTCCAAACATAAACTAGAAGTGTTTAGAGCCGTCAAAAACAATGTAAAATACGACAAGGCCAAAACAAAAATCGGCAAGATTTCAATGTTCGGACTCATGGAAATGTCAAGACAGCGGCTCAGGCCCTCCATTGAATCCAGCAGTTTTGAATCCTGCAGCCATTGCGGAGGCAAAGGGCTTATACTTTCCACTGAGATGCTGGTCCTCGACTTTCTCCGCAAACTTCGTCTTGAAACCCTAAAAGACAACATCTCAAAAGTGAAAGGAATCGTCCCGTCGGTAGTGGCCGACTATCTTTTGAATAAAAAACGCAAGGAGATTCTTGACCTGGAAATAAGGCGCAATCTTTCCATCACCATCCAAGGAGACAACACTTTAGTCCACGGAATGAGTAAGATTATTTGTGAACAGTAAAACACGGACCCAACCCGGACAAGCCCTCCTCCTGCCGATCGGAGTGAGGCGGACTTGTCCGAGTTAGGGTCATGGAAAAATAAGTTCACAAATCAGAAACTAAAGCTTATAATATTTGACGGTTTCGTAAAAAGTCCAACTTCTGCGTTGTGCTGCATTTCGCAATCATTCAACGTACGATAAGTACGCCTCATGATTGCAAAATTTGCACGCCTTGAATTTGAACTTTTTACGAAACCGTCTAAATCGGACTTTTTACGAGTTCATCATATTTATTAAAAATCATTTTTTGACTTTTTAGGATACCTTTATTGTTATGCAAAAAAAAACCTTTCAAATATCAAGTAAAGCCATAGGAATTGTAGTAAGCTGTATAATCCTTATCACAGTTGCCGGTTTATGGTTTTGGTTGAAGAGAGATTCAACGGTCAATACTAAAAATGAGCCTGAAAAAGTTCATCTACCTCCAACAACAAAAAGTGTCATTGATTACAATAACATCGAAAAAGACAAAGAGCTCAAGGCGCTTATGCAAAAACGCAAGGCAGAATACGGAGTTGAAAAAGGGGTTGACATTATTACAAAATCTGATGAATCTTTTAAAATCGGTGATTCAACAGTCTCCATGCAGGAAATTTTGGATAAAATACGTATTAAAAGCGGCGATATTGTTGAAAGGGACCTCAAGTCAAAAAAAATGGGCCCAATGAAAAATTCAGAATCATTCGGAATATACGTTGTTCAGGATAGAGACAATATCTGGAATATACATTTTAATTTCCTGAAAGATTACTTTGCTCATAAAGGCATCTCCCTTTCACCCCTTGCCGACGAACCTAAAAGGGGGGGACAAAGCTCGGGGGTTGGTAAACTTCTTAAATTCTCTGAAAGAACGGTGAATATTTACAACATAAAAGAACGCAAAATAGATGTTGATCTTAACCTGATCTATCCCTTGAGTAAGGTGGTTATCTATAATATGGACCAAATTTTCGCACTTCTGGATCTCATCGATTACGAACATGTAAATCGCATTCAATTTGACGGTGAAACGCTTTGGATACCGCCAAATTAATTTGACTGAAAATTCGGACCCAGAGGGTCCGACATATCATCATTCCTGTTCTCCAGACCTTAAGCACCCCGAAGTATTTTTTTATCTCAAAGCCATTGATCTTTGACCCGGTTCTAAGGACCATGTTTTTTATAACGAAATAAACATTTGACGTATGCATTCAATTGCAGTATATCAGCGCCATTTTTTAAACTTTTTTAATACAAAAAATTAAGGGGTCCTTTTAGTTTTTTGAAAACATTACCGCTTTAGGTATAATTAAGTTTTTATTGAAAAATTACACCTGAGGCGAATAAAATTCGTGGAAAAATCGATTTGTTAAAAAAAACGAAACTATTTCCATGCAAGGAGGATTTGTCTTGATAAATATCGCTTATGCAATGGGCCAAGGCGGAGGTGTTGCAGGTCAGGGAGCAGGAGGATTTTCATCACTAATCCCGATTATCCTGATGTTCGTTATATTCTATTTTCTGCTTATTCGTCCCCAGCAGAAAAAAACCAAAGAACATCGTGAAATGATAAACCGGCTTAAAAAGGGAGACCGTATCATCACAAGCGGAGGCCTTCACGGTCGAATTACAGCCGTAAATGACGCCACGATGACTGTTGAAATAGCAGACAAGGTCCGGGTAAAGATTGCCCGAGGCAATGTCGGTCAGGTCGTCCAGACTACATCACAGACCCAGGAAACAAAAAAAAAGAAGGGATGATTCAGATAGCTATAGCTATCTATATTTGAAAAGATTAACTGATTTTCTTTCTTTACGATGACTTATGCACAAATTTTATCCGCTTACGACGGGATTGAGTAACCGTCTGCAGTTTGGATTAGTGGCCATCATTTTATTTTAGGCACAACTTCAGGAAAGGAAAAGATCATTGAAAAATCTCTCATGGCGGGCGGTTTCCGTTATTGCAGTTATTGTCATTGCTGTTATTTACATACTTCCGACCATAAAACCATCTTTGTGGCCCCATAAAAAGATAAACTTAGGACTCGATCTTCAAGGCGGTATGCACCTCGCACTTGAAGTGGATACGGAAAAAGCCGTGGAAAGCACTATAGAACGTATCAGCCAGGAAATACGAAGTTTTTTAAAGAAGGAGCACATCCGGCATATCAGCTTGAATCGTATAGATGGAAGCCGCATTTCCGTGGAGTTGCAAGGCCATGAAAATATTGATAAATTTGAGAGGTTGCTGGACAAAGAGTTTAAAAATTTGCGTATCCTTTCAAGATCAACCCATAACGAAATCCTTACAATGATACTGGATCTTCCGGATAAAGAGTCCGGTCAAATCAAAAAGATGGCAACCGAACAGGCCCTTGAAACCATTAGAAATCGGATCGACCAGTTTGGCGTCAGTGAACCTGATATTCGACAACAGGGTGAAAAACGGATACTTATCCAACTCCCGGGAATCAAAGATACAAAAAGGGCCAAAGATCTTATCGGACGGACCGCTCTTTTAGAATTCAAACTGGTGGATGAAACCCATGATTTAAATTCCGCCCTGCAAGGGAATGTGCCTCCGGGCAGTGAGGTTCTTTATAGCATAAAAGAAGATCCGGAAACACGGCGGGTTATAAAAACCCCCTATCTTATAAAAAAACGGACCCTTTTAACCGGGGCCCAGCTAACGGATGCAAAGGTTCAAATAGACTCTCAATATAACGAACCCTATGTTTCCATCAATTTCGACAAAAAAGGGGGAAGGGATTTTGCACGGATAACCGGAGCAAATGTAAAAAAACGTCTGGCAATCGTTTTGGATAACAAAGTCTATTCCGCACCGGTTATCCAGGAAAAAATTTCCGGCGGTCAGGCCCGAATTACCGGACGTTTCACCACTGAAGAAGCGCGTGATCTTGCCATCGCCCTTCGTGCCGGCGCTCTTCCGGCTCCGGTCAACATCCTTGAGGAAAGAACCGTGGGTCCTTCTCTTGGAACCGATTCCATCAGAAAAGGGCTCATCTCAATGTGTGTCGGCGGCATCCTCGTTATTCTGTTCATGATTGTCTATTACAGGGGTTCAGGGCTTATCGCGGACGTTGCGCTGATCCTAAATATTATCCTGATCGCCGGAGGGCTGGCCGGCTTTCAGGCCACGTTGACACTACCGGGTATCGCAGGGATAATTCTCACGATCGGCATGGCCGTGGATGCCAATGTTCTCATATTCGAACGGATACGGGAGGAAATGAGAATCGGCAAGACGCCGCGCGCGGCCGTGGACGCGGGCTTTGACAGGGCTTCCCTTACCATACTCGATGCCAACGTAACAACGCTTATTGCAGCCCTTGTTCTGTTTCAGTTTGGCACCGGCCCGGTTAAAGGATTTGCCGTAACCCTCAGTTTGGGTGTGCTTTCCAGTCTTTTTACCGCCCTTATTGTATCCCGGTTAATATTCGATTATTTCTTAGTAAAACTAAGGAGTAAAAGTCTAAGTATTTAATTATACCTTAACCTGTTTTAATTGGTATATTATATCACAAAGCATAACAGCACAATCTTAGGGGAAACCATCAATGCAGTTTATAAAACCTGATGTCAACATTAATTTTGTCAGTAAGCGGAAAATTGCTTTCTGTATATCCCTGGCTATGATCCTCGTCAGTATTGCCTCTCTCTTAATTCACAAAGGACCCAGATACGGCATCGATTTTGCCGGCGGTACATTGATACAGGTAAAGTTCAGCGCCCCTGCAAGCCTGACTAACATAAAATCGGGCCTTGCCACCATAGATTTAGGCAAATCTTCAGTTCAACAGTTCGGAGAACCGAGTGATAATGAATATCTTATCCGAACGGACATGTCTGTTATGACCTCACAGGGATTCTCTTCAAAAGTGCAGAAAGCCCTGGAAGGCTCAACAGGGACTGAGGTCGACATTCGTCGTGTTGAAATGGTAGGACCTCAAGTGGGCAAAGACTTGCGGGAAAAAGCGCTTTTCGCCATGTTTTTCGCCCTGCTCTTTATTACCATATATATATCCGGCCGTTTTGAGTTAAAATGGGTTCTCAGCGGAGTTATGGCCAGCGCACTCATGGGTGCTGTATATCTTCTTTCTGTTTTTAATGTGAGCGTCCCGTATCTTATACTCGCCGCAGTGATCGTTACCCTTTTACTTTTCTGGTTTCTCGAGCTGAAATACGCCATGGGAGCTATTGTGGCTCTTATCCATGATGTCACCATAACCGTTGGCATATTTTCTATTTTTGACAAGGAATTTACCCTTCCGATTATCGCGGCTCTTCTTACCATCATCGGATATTCATTAAATGACACCATCATTATTTTTGACAGAATCCGGGAAAATTCGAGAAAATATCACAAAAATCCCCTGGAATTCATAATTAATAGAAGTATAAATGAGACCCTCAGCCGAACCATACTGACTTCTATAACCACCCTTGTCGTGGTTGTTGCTCTGTTTGTGCTGGGAGGCGGAATTATTCATGACTTTGCATTTGCAATGATAATAGGCGTTATTACCGGAACCTACTCATCGGTTTACGTTGCAAGCCCCATCCTCCTTGCATGGCAGGGTCGTGGAAGAAAAAAATAAGTGGAAAACATTCTGCCATGGTTTGTTCTGAAAAGTGTTCCGGGAATAGGAAATCACCTTTTCAAGCGCCTAATTGATTCTTTCAATTCACCTGAGAATGTTTTTGAAGCTTCCGGAAAGGATCTTCTTGAGGTAGAAGGCATAACCCCTCGTCTTATCGCCGCAATAAAGCATCGCAAAACTCGTGATTCGGTCAAAAAGGATTTCGACCTTGTGATGAAAAAAGGTTATAAAATTGTTACCATGTCGGATAGGGATTATCCACCCCTTTTACTTCAAATACCGGATCCTCCGCCCTTCTTGTATGTTTTCGGCCATCTTAAGGGTTCATTGAAAAATATAGCGGTTGTGGGCTCCAGAAATGCAACAGATTACGGTATTTCCACAACCCGGCGTCTGTGCAAGGATTTGGTTTCGCTTAAAATGACCATCGTCAGCGGCATGGCAATTGGCATTGATTCGGCTGCCCACCAAGGAGCACTGACAGGTAAAGGAAATACCATCGCGGTGTTGGGAAGCGGTTTGGAAATAATTTATCCGGCAGAGAACCGAAAGCTTTTTCATATGATCGCCGAAAACGGCGCCGTTATTTCGGAATTTCCTTTGTTGACTGAACCTGAATCATACAATTTCCCCATACGAAACCGGATAATCAGCGGGATTTCCCTCGGAACCGTGGTCGTGGAAGCGACAAAAAGAAGCGGATCGCTTATAACCGCCCGCCTTGCCGCAGAGCAGAACCGGGAAGTATTTGCCATCCCGGGAAGCATTCATTCATTCAAAAGCACCGGAACACACACGCTTATAAAACAGGGGGCCAAACTGGTTGAACATGCCCAGGATATTATGGAAGAGCTCTCATATATTATTAAAACCCCGCATGAAAAGGATAAAACCGGAAATGAAACCATGGAAAAAATCCCGCAGTTATCATCCGAGGAATCCCTTGTATTTGAAGCCATTGGTGCGTATCCTGTACACATCGATGACCTTGCAAGAAAGCTTTCCATGAAACCCGGCAAATTGTCGAGCATTCTGCTCCGGCTGGAGCTAAAAGGTATTGTACACCAATCCCCTGGAAAATTCTTTTCCCGAGAAGCGATGGAGTAAAGGGAAGAAAAGATGATGTTCGATGTTGGACGTTCATTTTTTAATATGTTCGACGTTCATTTTTCAAAATAATCCCGTACGGCATTAATTTAGCCTGTAAATGTTTAAAAAATAATTTAACGCTTATGGGGCTTTGTCCCCAATTTTAATAATGTAATGAGGTAAGACTGTGACCAAACCGCTTGTTGTCGTAGAATCACCAACTAAAATTAGAACCATAAAAAAATATCTCGGTAATAGTTACAATGTCGCTGCAACCGTCGGTCACATAAAGGACCTTCCGGCAAAAGAAATCGGCATCAATATCGAAAAAGGTTTTAAACCCATATATACGAATATTCCCGGTAAACAGAAAGTTATTAGATCGTTGAAACAGGCCGCGGGCGATTCAAATGATATTTATCTTGCGCCTGACCCGGACAGGGAGGGTGAAGCCATCGCATGGCATACCGCCGAAGTCCTCAAAAAAAAGGGGAGAAAATTCCACAGAGTTCTTTTTCACGAACTTACAAAAAATGCCATTCATAAGGCGATTGCCTCCCCTGAAGATCTCAACCGTAACAAGTATGAAGCCCAGCAGGCTCGCAGAATTCTCGACAGACTTGTGGGATACCAGGTATCGCCCTTATTGTGGCGCAAAGTAAAAGGCGGACTCAGTGCCGGGCGAGTACAGTCCGTTGCCGTAAGGATCATCTGTGAAAGGGAACGGTCTATCCAGGCCTTTGAGTCCCAAGAGTACTGGTCCATAACGGCTCACCTTGAGGACAACGCGCCACCACCATTTACGGCAAAGCTGGTTAAAAAGAGGGGGGAAAAAATTAAGATTCCCGACGAAAAGGCATCGAATTCCATTGTGAAAGAGCTGTCCCAAGAAAAATTTATAGTGGAGAAAGTTCAGAAGAAAACCACAAAAAGAAACCCTCTTCCGCCTTTTATTACCAGCAAACTCCAGCAGGAATCAATACGTAAGTTAAGATTCTCAGCCAAAAAGACCATGATCATCGCACAGCAGCTTTACGAAGGTATAGAAGTTGAACCCGGTGAACCCGAAGGGCTTATCACTTACATGCGTACCGATTCCACACGGATTGCAGAGGAAGCAGCTTTTGAGGCCCAAAAACTTATTCGGGAAAGATTCGGAGAAAAATATGCTCTTAAAAAGCCGAGATATTTCAAAAACCGTAAAAAGGTTCAAGATGCTCATGAAGCCATACGGCCCACATCGGTTTTTAATACACCTGAAAAAGTAACCCCGTATCTTTCCAAAGACCAGCTTTCCTTATACCGGCTTATCTGGGAGCGCTTTGTGGCATCCCAAATGAAGCAGGCGCTTATTAATAAGACCTCGGTTTCTATAACAGCCGGTTCCTACCGGTTTACCGCAAGCGGATCAACAGTTAAGTTCCCGGGTTTCATGGCACTTTATATGTCTGTGGACGAGGAGATTGAAAGCAAAAGCCGCCAGACAAAAGATGATCTACCCGAACTTGATGAAGGAATGGTTTTGAAACTTAATAAATTAGAACCCAAGCAACATTTTACCCTGCCGCCCCCAAGGTTCTCGGAGGCATCTTTAGTAAAAGAACTCGAAGAAAACGGGATCGGACGCCCTAGCACTTATTCTGCCATTCTCTCTACAATCAGACAAAAGGGATACGTGGATATGGTTAAAAATTATTTTAAGCCCAGCGAACTCGGATTTATCGTAAACGACCTTCTGGTGCAAAGCTTCCCCGAAATATTTGATGTGGAATTTACCGCTAAGATGGAGGATAACCTGGACCGCGTAGAAACTTCAGAGGTTAATTCTTTAGAAATCTTAGCGCGTTTTTACGACTCTTTTCAAAACGCACTCGAAACCGCTTCAAAAGACATGGTCAGTTTAAAGGCCGTGGGTATGCCAACGGATCTGATTTGTCCCGAATGTAATTCAACATTAACGATCAGGGTCGGCAAAAACGGACATTTTCTAGGGTGCAGTAACTATCCGGAATGTACCTATACCCGAAACTACACCCGGGATGAAAAAGGAGTCATACAGCCTATTGAACCGTCTTCTGATGAAACTTCCGACAGAGTCTGCGAAAAATGTGGAAGACCCATGCTCATAAAACAGGGAAAATACGGTGCGTTTTATGCCTGCAGCGGTTATCCGGATTGCAAAAACACTCAATCGGTTCTCTCAAACAACGGCGGTCAGACAACCGGCGTAACTTGCCCTGAGAAAGACTGCGGCGGCACTCTTTTAGAGCGCAAATCCAAACGGGGTAAAATATTCTACGGCTGCAGCAACTTTCCCGATTGCACGTTTGCCCTATGGGACAAGCCTGTGGCTAAAAAATGCCCCAAGTGTGGCGCCGGATTCCTGCTTGAAAAAACCACCAAAAAACAAGGTACTTTTCTTTCCTGTCATACCAAAGAATGCGCGTATAAACAAAAAGTGTAACAAAATTCCCGAATTCTATTAGAGTGCATCAAATGCTTTGGCATATCCTGTCAGCTCAACATATCCGTGACCGGTAATTGGGCTCCCCTTTTTAGATCCACGGACGGATACACTTCCTTCCCAGTAAATCATCCCGGTATTCTCAACAGTTTTCATTTCCTGGTTTTCCAAATTGGGAATAATGATTAAGTCCATGGCCAACTGCGGAATCTGCATTCGCCAGCGTGCCGGATAAACCGCCTTGGAGTTCGGGCTTTTCCAAGTACCCGTGATGGTTACTTGAAAATCATTCCTGAGCAAATGTCGTGTTTTTCCATTGGATCGAATATGCGTGCCGCTGGTGGCCGATCCCAAACCGCCGTCATTTTTGCGAAGTAAATAGATCATAAGTTCCGTCTTATCTGAAAGCTGAAGGCTGAACCAGTCCCATCCATCGAGTCCGGGTTCCAGTGGCGCAGTGCTAAATTCATGATCCATCCAAGATAGACCGTGAACGGCAAGTGTTTTTCCGGAAACCGTCAGCTGTCCTTTGGTCTCAAGCCGGGTGAATGAATAGTAGCAGCTGGCTCTTTCGGGTGTTGAACCTTTGCGGCTGTAGCCTTCCTGTCCATGAAACACGGGCGGTTTAACGGGGGTTAAATTGAGATCAAAAGAAAATTCGCCGGAAATTACCTTGAGCTGGTGAAATTTCGGGCCCATTCGGGTAGACCATTTTTTGAGAAAGATATGAACCATATCCGTATTTCGGGATTCGCCGGCGATTCCCGGCACCCCTCGTCCCATGCGTTGAGCCTGCAAATGTAGTTTCCCATCAATATCTGTTATGGCGGCGTGGGCCAGATATATCTGAGCGGTACGCCAGGCGGATGCGGGTTTGGGCCACTTCTTCTTAGCTCCTTGGGAAATGATGCTCCTGCGAAAAAAAGTGAGCTGAAATCCATAGCGATTCCCGGAAGCTGATTGCAAATTACCGGTGTAATACCACCATTCTGTCCGATATCCGGGATGTGCCGCGTGATCCCTTGGAAATTCAAGATTGCAGGCTCCGGTTATAGAAAGAAAACCGTTTGTATTTTCAGCGAATGCCCACCGATGAGTAAAAACAAAAACTAAAAATACAACTATCAAAAGCTTTTTATAGCCCATTATGTTCAGCGCCCAAGCCCAGGTTGTCAGTTAATTCGAAAATCGTTTAATTCTCCCTCAAGAGAACAGCCGGTGGTTCTCGAAATACCATTTTGATCGCCGGGTAAGCGGCAGCCAGCGCAGTTACTATAATCAACGGCAATGACAGTGCCAGTGTCCCCCAGTCCACTCCATAAAGAAATGTCCAGCCGAAGGATTGCCGATTGATGACGTATATCAAAATATATGACAGAATAAATCCACAAACCATCCCCGCCAATTCTCCGGCAACGACCATAAAGGTCGCTTCCCAAAGAATCATGGACCGAATTTGCCCAACGCTGGCGCCGACGGCATATAGCGTATTTAATTGCTTTGATCGATCGAGTACCTGTACCGTCAGTGTCGTGGCAATGCCTAAAGCGGCAATGGCCAATGCAATAAGTAAAAGAACGGTAGTTATGGCAAAGGTTTCATCAAAGACCCTTAAAATGGTGTTTCGCAACTTATTGCCGCTGATGACTTCCACGGTGTCTCCCCAGCGTCGCAGGATTTCATTTTGCAGTAAAGGGACCATGGCTTCCAGGTCCTGGGTACGATCTTTGAAAAAGATACGACATCCTCCCCATTGGACATCATGATAGCGCGTCCTGAAATGGGACAGAGAATAAAAGACCACACCCCCCCGAGACCGATAGTCCCGAATAATACCCAGCACCGGAAAATCAACCAGCGATGGTCCGATTCGGTCACGGAACCGGTCGCCAATCGTCAATCCGGTTCGATTGGAGAATACTTCAGAAACAACAACCCCCTTCCCGTGCTTCAGTAATATTCGCACCTGATCTGGATCACCCTTCAACCAGACGAAGTCTCCATAACGTAAAAAAATGTCGATATCCAGCACATCGAATTCATACGGAAATTTGTTGTAGCTCAAAAAATACCGGCGGCTGGGAACCATGTCCACCCGGCCTTTGAATTTCTGGAGTCCTTTCACAACAGACCGGGGCATGGGATAGCGAAACTGGTTGATATCTCCCATTTTAGTGGTGACAAACAAATCACCGCTCACCGTTTGACCGGCCCACAACGTAACCGTTTGTCGAAAGCTGAAAATCATGATGACCAAAGATGCAAATAATGCCACTGCAGTAATGAGTGCGCCTACAGACACCGCGGTTCGGGTCCCGCTGTCCCGTACATATCTACCGGCAAGATAGGCAGGAATCCCGGCAAATCTATGGAGCACCGGTGACAGAACCTTCCCCATTTGTTTAAGACCCCAGGGGGCGAAAAGGGAAAACCCGCCAAACAGTAATAGCATGGCAAAATACCCCGGCAAAGGCGTATTCAAAATTTTTGGAATCAGGGACAAGGGCATCACCAGAAAAAGACACCCTATTCCTCCCAGTGCAAGTGTATAAGGAGATTTTTTAAGTTGCATGCCATGCCGGGATATTTCGAGTGCCTCGTTGGGGGATACTTGCATGGCTTCCCGGGCCGGCTGCAAGGCGGCAATCCCCGAAGTAAAAACCGTGATGCTGAAACTCAATATAATTTCCCACGGGCTCAGAAAGAGTGTGTTTACCTGAACTCTCACAAACAATGTGGAAATGGTCTGGCTGACACCCTGCAACAGATACTTGACCAAAAGCGTGCTGATCGGAAGTGCCGTTAACCAGCCGATCACACCAAACAGCGCTCCTTCGGTCAAAAACACGATAAACAACAGGTAGGGCCATGCCCCGATGGCGCGTAACACGGCCAGTTCGTGACGACGAGAAGAGGCGTTCAGTGCCACCAGGCTGTATACCAGAAACATACCCACAAACAATGAGGCAAAGCTTAAAATCGAAAGATTGAGATGATAGGCGCGAATCATTTCCTGTCCGCTCTCTTTTGCGGCAGAGGGTGAACCCAGTATGATATTTTCAGGCAGTATTTTTTGGATTTTTTCGAGATCCCTGTTTGTGGCCCTGGGCTCAAGCTTTACATCAATGCGATCCACCGATCCGTAAATTTGTGTAAACTCCTGAAAGGTGGCAATGTCGGTTAAGGCGATCATCCCTCCTTCAGCCAAGGCCAACCCGCTGGGGGACAAAATTCCGACAACGGTAAAGGGGGCGGTTTGACGAGAATGCTCGATGGTCCGTACATCGCCGCGATGGCATTCGTATTTTTCAGCCAAAGATTTACCGACCATTACGGTATACGGTCTTTTGAGCAATTCAAGCCAGCTTCCGGCATCTTCACCGGTGCTTCCGGAAGTCTGCCATTTGCGAAAGCTTCGATCCAAGATAGGATCAAAACCGATCAACAGAAAAGGTTCGGCGTTCTTCTCGGAAAACCGGACATATGTGGTTAGAATGGGTGAAACCTCCTGGACAATGGGAAGCCGGATGAGTTTGGACACCCATTCTTCCGGGACTCGTCCCCCCGGCTGGACCACTACCCGGTCTGCCTGGCCGGAGATCACTTCCATACTTCGTGTGAAGGAATGAAGAGCAGCATGGATGGAAAGTCGCACACTGGTGAAAACAGCGGCGCCCAGGGCGATCCCCAGAAGTACCGTCAAGGCACGACCCAAATGCTTGCGCAGGTTTCGCAAACTGAACCAAATAAAAAAGCGAAAAAAAAAGACTAAATGTCGCATGTTTGATGAACTCGTAAAAAGTCCGATTTAGACGGTTTCGTAAAAAGTTCAAATTCAAGGCGTGCAAATTTTGTAATCATGAAGCGTACTTTTCGTACGTTGAATGATTGCGAAATGCAGCACAACGCAGAAGTTGGACTTTTTACGAGACCGTCATGTTTGATCGGTAATCATTCCGTCTTTCAGACAGATGGTCAGGGTTGCCAGTAAGTCTGCGAGATTGCTGTGGGTGGCAATAATCACGGTTCGGTTCCATTTACGATTTAAATCCGCAAGTAATTCAACCACAATTTGACCGTTGCGACTGTCCAGATTTCCAGTGGGCTCATCCGCCAAGATGATATCCGGATCATTGATCAGCGCCCTGGCAATTGCAGTTCGTTGCATTTCTCCACCGGAGAGCTGGGCCGGCAAATGGTTCCGTCGGCTTCCAAGTCCCAACCATTCTAACAATTCGGTGGCTTTGGATTTCATCCGTTCTGAAGATTTTCCCGCCAGTAATCCCGGAAGACAGGCATTTTCCAGCACGTTTAAAGTGGGCATCAAATTGAAGGATTGAAAGATCATACCCACAACCTCACGGCGGAAATACGTGAGTTCGGAAGGTGTCGCTTTTGTGAGATCATGAGCCGCAACATTCAGATACCCTCGGGTGGGACAATCCAGACCGGCGATGAGAGACAAAAGGGTGCTCTTGCCCGATCCACTGTTGCCTTTGAGCACCACCAACTCACCGGGCGCAATATCAAGGTCCACGTTATTGATTCCGATCACTTCCTTATCACCCAGCGTATAAATTCTCGTTAGGTTTCGGGCATCGATTACCGGTCTTGATTCCTTCTTTGCCATGGCTACGATTAGAAAGTATGCGGCGATGCTCATCCTTAAATACTCGGATGAGAATTATTACACTCATTTCAGGTATTTAAAACTAGCGTCCGGTTCACTGATCAGATGGGAAGAACCGGCTTGGAACTGAAGAAAAAGTTTTTCTTTTTGTCCGTCGATTTCCGGAATGTTGTTCTTCCAATCGAAAATTCGACATGAATCCGTCAAATCGTTGGGGAGTGAACACCGGATAAAAGGCAAAATGGGATTGCCGACAATCGATTTGTAGTTGAGAATCATGGCTTCATTCATCGGAAATCCTTGGAACTCAAAAAGCTGGATTAAATAAATGGAGCAGTCACCTTGAAAGAAGTCACTTGATTCTCTGTACTTGACAATTCGGTCTCTGAACTTACGCAAGGCTATGTATGAATTTTCCGCATCAATGATCAGGCTGAATTCACCGTGGCGTCTTTCCGTTTCCCGTAACTCCTCTTGATTGGTCGCATAAATAAAATTGCCGATGAAATACATTCGATTTCCTCCTGTTTTGAAAAGTCAAACTTCTTTTGCTTTTCCGGTGTATCCGGACTGATTCCCATATGTTTCATTTGGGCATCAGTGATGATGCCCGTCTTGGGAGTGACCTCCGGCAATGACATAACATGCGTCTGTTGTTTCTGTATTTTGAAGATAAACCGTATCCTCACCGGCAATATGAAATACGCAGCCCTCGTTTAGCTGACCGCTGAACCGTCCGGATATTTCAAAATTTCCTTTTATAGCCAAAACCATTTCTTCATGACCTTTTCCGGGTTTTATCACCCGTTTCTCTTGCCCGGGTTTTAAAACCCCATAGACCATATAGCAGGTATGGCTTCCGGTATGTTCCAAACCAAAAATAAATTCACCGGACTCGGAAGTTAATGCATGATTTTTTAGATCAAATGTGTTCATTATGATGCTCCTTCCAATAGATTTTTCTTTGCTCGACGATCATTCTTGATTTACGCATCTCGGGTCCGGTGCGTTGAGTGTGCTATAAAAAATATAACTCAGCGCCGGGCAACCCCCATGGCAGGAATGAAATAGCGAACAGGATGTTTTGGGGCAGTTGTTTTTTTCAAATGTTCTGAAATGGTTTAATATGGGATGTTGCCAGATGGCGTTAAAATCATCCTCAAGAATGTTTCCCAGTTTAAATTCAGAAAATTGAAAAAACAGGTAACAGGGGTACATATCGCCGTTTGGCAAAAGAGACAGCTTGGTTGTGCCGGCCGGGCACCGGACGAAGTCTAGTTCCGGGTAGTGGATGGAATCCGGAATGAAGCCGGAACAAAACACCCCGTCAATGTTTCCGATTGTATTTTTTAATTTCAAAATACCATGGTAAAACCTGTAAAACGGCACACTGTATTTAACATCATTTTTATTCATTATATCCCTATACAGAAGAAAATATTCAATACCCGGCATCCCCATATAGGCTTTACAGGATTTGGGCAGGATTCTTTGTTTTGAATAAACACTTTTTAATATGGGTTTAAAGGTGATGATGTAAGTATGAAGATCGTGGGGTACCTTTTCAGAATTTAATGATACTCCGATCCTTACGGTCTTTTTTGGATATGTTTCCGAAATAGCGGTTAATAGGTTAACATTTGTTCCGTTCGTACTCATGGTTGTTTTAAGCCCGTTACGGTAGATTAAGTCAATTAACCGCAGCAGGTCCGGATGAAGCGACGGCTCACCGCCGAGCATGTCAATATGATCGATCCCAAGATGTTTGAGTGTCAACAAGATGCTTTTAAAATCATCAATATCAACGTCTTTTAATGCCGGCAGGTTCCGGTTAAAACAGAAAGGACATGAATAATTACAGTTAAGCGTGGGGTAGAACTGGATATATGACGGTTTGGCACACGGTATATGATTTGTAGGAGACATACTTTTGTATGAGTTATCCCTTATGGTTTATTGGACGAATTAGGGGCTTCCCCCAATTGGAATGGTGGAATGCTGGAATAATGGGTCTTAGGATAATGCAATATTGGGTTAATGGTAAAATTAAAAATGGCTAATATCATTTTAAAAACCAACCTTCCAGTATTCCACTATTCCATTATTCCATTTTTGAGCCAAGCGTTCAAGTCTCAAAAAATATCTTTTATTTTTATTAAGATGCAGGAATTCCGAGAGATTAAATTGCCTATCGGGATATACCGTAAAAAGCACACATGGCCGGGTCCGGCGCAAAAGCATGCGGCGCCCGAAAACGACATCCGCCTCTGCATTCCTCAAGAACTGCACAGCCCTTGCATTCCAACTGATCCAAAGGAATGTGGCTCATATTCAGCCAGCATTGTTTCAGGTTTTTTCGCGCGTCCCCCAAGGGGCGGTCCGCATAAAATCCGCATTTAACCGCCTGGTTGTCCGGCAGCACCGTCATCAGATGTCTGCCGCAGGCAAACCCTTCGGATGAACCATGGTAACCGCCTCCAAAAGCGTAATTCAAATACCGGGCGGCAGTTTCGTAAGGAACGGTTAGGTCCCGGTTTTTTATAAGGAAACCGCTGATGCACATCACATCAACGCCCCATTCGACCGCATGGATCTTTTCAATAAAATCGCGAAGTCTGTCAAACTCATTCAGGTTATAACGATGGATCATGGTTGAAATGGAGATGGGTATTCCCGCAGCATTGGCCATATGAATCCCCTGTAAAGTGGATTCAAATGTTCCCCGCCCTCGGAGGTGTTCATGACCTTTTTCCCAGCCGTCTAAACTGAATTGAATTTCATCCACATCCAACCAGGAAATGTATTTGGAATTGATTAGCATTCCATTGGTAAACAAAACACGGCGTATCTTTAACCCTTGGATCTGTTCAAGGTATGTTTTAAGATCTTTATAAAGCAGGGGTTCTCCGCCGGAAATGAGCAATCGCAGCCCACCGTTTTCGGAAAACTGACGGGTGATGTTTACGGCATCCTCAACCGGCATTTCAATGGGTTGCAGCGGTCCCAGATAGCAATGCCGGCAGTTAAGATTACACTTGTGCAAAAGATGCAGTTCCAAGTATCTCAGGGAGGGTTTAAGCCCGTAATCAACGGTAACGTTCCTGGGGGCTGGTTGCTCGTGCTTTTCAAGAATCCCTTCTTCGAGACAATATTCGACAAAATTAGAATCCGTGGTCAGTTCTTTTCCAAATGATCGGCCATTACATCTTAACAGGAAATCTTGGGCACGTTCATCAATTTCATAGAGTTCATCCCGCCCCATATGATACACAAAAGGACGCTCCAGGTTTTTCAGCGCTGATTTGGGATGAAGACTTAGATATGACGATTGCCAATTCTTGTCGCTCATTTCTGGTTGTCCAGGTCACGGGGGTCAATTGCCCTGTTTTCAATCAAGCCGGCAAGGACCATATAACCGCCGCACGGTTCAAGATCATGTGACGGCGAATGGGATTGAAAGTCGCAATCTTCTTTCATAAACGGGCATTGACCACACACATATCGGGTTAATGTGTCCTTGTGTTTCAGACAAATCCCATAATTTTTAACCCATGACTTCAGCTGCTCTATAGAAATCAGTTTTTGATTTACCAAGGACTCAACCACAAGTGCTCCCTGACAGGCCATCTCCTCTTTTTGCCCGTCTTTATAAAACATACAAAAGGGCCGGCAGATATAGTCTTTGAAGTCTTTTTTAGTCATTGTATAAACCCATCAAAATAAAATAGCCTGTTTACCATACCACGAGGATATATACACAGGCTATTTTATGAAACGTAACAATTGATCAGCAGGAACGTTTACATTTGCAGAGACCGGTTGACCTTTTTTTGATTTTTTTAATCTTCATGATGACCTCCCTTTCTTCTTGAAAGCAATTAAATGAAGGAAATGATCCCGTTAACGAATAGTCTCGGAAACGGTTTAGAATGGTGTCCGTTTTCATAACGGAATTATTTATATTTTAAGTGTAAATACTGTTTCTGTCAATCTGAAAATGAATGATAAGTGATAAGGTCTTGTTTTTTTAGGCAAGTTGGAGGATATTTCATTTCCCTGGTGATGGGTTTGAAAACGGATATAAATTTGACCGTGGAACTCATGGGAATCGATTCCGGCGGATGGCCGGTCTATTTCAGATATCCGGCCAACCAACTATTGATGAATACGTAAAAATTCCGATTTAGCTCGAATTTAAACAAAAATTGACATTTTCCAAAGGTCTCCCCGTATTTTCATGATCGTTCAATGTTGGCCGATCATAGCTTTTCAATACTGACCGCGCAGGCCTTGTATTCCGCCGTTAACGTCACTGGGTCGAATGCCGGGTTGGTCAGCCAGTTGGCGCAATTCTCCCGGAAATGAAATGCCATCCAGACCATTCCCGGCGGCACTTCGGGGGTCACCTTAGCTTTTACGATTACGGCTCCCCGCCGAGATTTTACCCGAATCTTTTCATCATGTTCAATCCCCATTGAACTGGCATCCTGGAGGGAAATATCGGCGGTTTCTTCGCCGAGAAGGTCGTCTATTCCCACGCACCGGCCGGTCTGTGTCCGGGTATGATATTGATAGAGCCGCCGGCCCGTACTTAACACCAGCGGATATTCGTCATCCGGCACCTCGGCGGGTGGGGTCCAGTCCACCGGCATGAAACGGCCCTGGCCACAGGCGAACTTCCCGTTCTGATGCAGAAAGCGGGTTCCGGGATGATCCTCGCTGGGGCACGGCCATTGAAGCCCGTCATTCTCGATACGTGCGTATTTAACTCCCCCCAGATTGGGGGCCAGGACCGATACCTCATTATCCCAAATTTTCCTGGCGCTGTTCGAGGTCCACTCGTGCCCCATCCGTTTTGCGATCTGCTTGAATATCCACCAGTTGGGCCGTGCCAGCCCGGGAGGCTGGCTGGCGGTTCGGACTCGATTGACCCGGCGCTCGCTGTTGGTGAAGGTACCGTTGTTCTCACTCCAAGCGGCGGCCGGAAAAATCACATGAGCAAAGCGGGTAGTTTCGGTGGGAAAAATATCCTGGCAAACAAGAAATTCCGCAGAAGCCAGCTCGTGCTCGACTTTTCTGATATCGGGTTCACTGTTTGCCAGGTTTTCTCCGAAAATATAGAATGCCCGGACCTCTTTACTGACAAGCCCCTCCATCATCTGGGGAATCATCAGCCCCAACTTATCCGGCAGATTCGTCACCCCCCACGCCTTTTCAAATTTTTGACGATTGTTTACATCGGTGACGACCTGATACCCGGGAAATACATTGGGCAACGCCCCCATATCGCATGCGCCCTGGACATTGTTCTGTCCCCGCAAGGGGTTAACCCCGCCACATTCTACCCCCATATTCCCCAGCAGCATCTGAATGTTGGCGGTGGACATGACATTGTTCCTGCCACAGGTATGCTCGGTAATACCCAAAGTATAGCAGAGCATCACCGGTTTTACGGTCGCCAATCGGCGGGCCGTGTCCCGGATAACATCCGCATCGATCCCGCATATATCGGAGACGCTCTCCGGCGCGTAGCCCATAATCTTTTCCTTGAACTCATCAAAGCCTGTTGTGCACGATTCCACAAACGGCCTGTCATAAAGGTCTTCAGTGATCAACACATACATGAGGGCATTCAACAGGGCGATATCACTGCCCACCTTCAACGGCAAATGCACTGTCGCAATATTACAAAGCTTTTGCGCACGAGGATCGATCACGATCAGTTGTGCACCGTTTTGAACCGAATTTTTGAGAAATGTCGATGCCACGGGATGGGCTTCCGTCATATTGGACCCGATCACCAGAAACATTTTTGCCTTTGCAAATTCGTTAAAGGAATTGGTCATGGCCCCTGAACCGAACGTGGCTGCCAGCCCGGCAACCGTGGGGGCATGTCACGTACGGGCGCAGTGATCAATATTGTTCGTTCCGATCACCGCACGAAACAGCTTTTGCATCTGATAAGAGTCTTCATTAATGCTTCGGGCACAGCTCACACCGGCAATGGCATCCGGACCGCTTTGGGTGATGATCTCTTTGAATTTATTCGCCACCAGATCCAGAGACTCGTCCCAGGAGGCTTCTCTGAAGCTTCCGTTTTCTTTGATCAGCGGAGTTTTTAATCGGTCTTCCGAATAAATGAAATCAAATCCGTATCTTCCCTTAACACACAATCGCCCCTTGTTGGGTTCGGCATCCTCCACACCGGATACCCTGACCACTCTGCCGTCCTTGACATGAAGCCACTGCTGGCACCCCACCCCGCAATAAGCACAAGTGGTTCGGATCTTCTTCACCTCCCATGGGCGCCAGCGAAGAGAAGCCTTTTTTTCAAGCAGTGCGCCCACCGGACATACCTGAATGCACTCGCCGCAGGAGACACATTTATCCCTGTCAAATGAAATTAATTTACCGTTGGCTCCGTCTTCTATGACCTCAAGCGCACCGTGGCATTGTATTTCCTGACAGGCGGTCACGCAGCGCAGACATAAAATGCAACGCTCAGGCCATGATCTTATGAAAGGGGTGGTGTAGGCCGAAGTGAATTTCAACGTGGGGGGCTGCATGTCAACTTCTGTTATTCCATGTTCATAAACAAGATCCTGGAGCATGCATTCGCCGGCTTTGTCGCAAATCGGACAGTCCAGCGGATGATTGACCAGAATGGCTTTCAATGCATCCTGGCGCTCGCGAAACAGACGATCCGACTGTGTGGTCACGCACATTCCCTCGGTAACCGGTGTGGTACAGGAAGCCACGGACTCTGAATTCCCGTCGATTTCAACCACGCACATGCCGCAGGATCCTATGGGCCTCATTCTTTCATGAAAGCAGAGCGTTGGAATTCTTATTCCTGCGCTTTTCGCCGCCTCAAGGATCGTGCGGTCCTGGTGTGTGACAATCTCCCTGCCGTCGATGGTTAGCTTAACCGTGCTCATATGGGTTTCTCCTCCGTTTTCGATATTCTTTCTATAAAATAGCGGTTTCAAAAAAAATATGAATCACAAAGATCGCCCCGTTTCTTTCCTTCCACAGACGGCTATTGACCCGAACGCCATGGAACTCGGGATGTTCAGCCGGGGCGGTTTCCGAACCAGACACAGAGTTCTTATCGTTCCTATCGATATTCTTTTAAAAGAATATCCACATTTTGTTATTTTTTGCAATCTTTTTTTTGCCTTCAGTTCAAAAAAGCAAAAATAATAGTTTCGAGTCCCTTGCTTCGGCGAATCTAAAACCTAAATTGAGCAATTTTTTACTCGATCTGTATCGATCTCCCCGCTGACACGGGATCTTGTACTTGCGCATCAATATCTCAAAACATCTCTTCTCAAAAAATCGCTCAACTGAGTTAAGACAAAAATAGGTATTTTAGCGCCACATAAACGAACACCAATCCAAAAAATATCTTTAAAACACCCGATGAGAAACGACCGTTGAGTGTGGCCCCGAATCGGGAACCCAAAAAAGTCCCGAGGCACAGTGGAATAAGAAAAGAAAACCGGACGTATCCCTGGGATAATTTGAACAGGGAACTGACCAAAGCGTTTAGGCTGAAGCAAGCCAACGATGAGCCGATAGCTACTTTGATCGGTGCGTTCAAGACAATAGCAAACGCGGGGACCAGGATGGCCCCGGTGCCGATGCCCAACAGCCCGGGCAGAACACCGGCAAATCCCCCGATAAACATTTTCGTGGAAATAGACCCGGGAACTCCCTTGCCGGTCCGGGAATAAACACTTTTTTGCAGGGCATCGTCAATCCCTTCCCAGAGCATGCGAAGGGCGACCACCGAAAATACAATACCCATGCCCAAATCGAGCCATTTGTCTTTGCCGGAAACGTAGACAAAAACAAAGGAGAAAATAATCGTGGAAAAAAATCCGGTGATCATTGCCGGCAGAATAGAGCGAAGTTCAATGTGTCCGAGTTTGAAATGCTTGATACTACCTCCAATGGTGGTAAAAAACACGGCCACAATACATATGCCCGCAGCGGTTGCAGGCGGAAGTTTCATGCCAAAGCGCAGCAGCGGCATAATTAGGATTCCACCGCCGATACCCAAAAGCCCACCCAGGGTGCCGGCGGCCAGTCCTCCGATGCATAAAACCATAAAAACGCATGTCGGATCTAATGGCTTCATGGGCACACACGCTCCCAGTTCATCATGCGGGCAGCCCCGGCAATGGTCGTTCCGTAGAAAATTATCGGTGTGGCAACAAAAACAGCTCTGCGATAATTGTTGGTAAGCTCCATGTGTACCACCTCTTTCAATCGGCCTTTAAAATCCCCGTATTGATCGGTAAATGCCTGCCCTCGGCCCGTTTCGAATTGGGCTTGCATGAGCCGTTCCCGGCCTTTTTGGAGGGGAAAATCGTCGGCCTCGGGATGACCGATGGCCTCGTCCGGTTTGAGTGTCCGCGCCGTAACCCGGATTTCTCGCTCAAGCAGGTGATGTATCTGGCAAAATCGTAAGAAACGCCGCCGCAACTCGTAATCTGTTTGGCCCATGTTTTTCTTTTCCCTTATAAACAGATCGATCATGGTAACCGCAATCCGTATGGAATGCCTTTAGTTTCTTAATTGTAAATTTCGTGCTTTTTGTGGCAAAAAAAGTTTGATCACACCACGAAGTACACGAAGATCACGAAGATTATATATTTTATTCTTCTTTGGCTTCGTGATCTTCGTGGTAAAAACAAAATCGATCTTTTTTGGTTCCGCTTGTCCGGGTTAGGACTTTGTCATGATAAGTCTCTTGGTTCCCTTGATTTGCCGAAACTTTGCGCCCTGACTGATACACCGGAGGGCAAGATCTGCATCAACGACTCTTGTTCCGGCCAGAGCATCCACGTTGTACTCAAAGAGAATCGGAGACAGAGGAACGGTACCCCCCAGCATGATAATGTAGGCCTTGGGACCACACAGCTTAAGCAAATGCTCCAGGGTGTGATTGGTCAAGGAGGTTCCCGTAATCGCCACTACGTCTGCCCGGGGAATAAAACGGTGGGCTTGGGTCTCGTTGAAATCACCTTCTCTCGGATTTTTTTCAATGACCCAGAGCGTTTTAACCTTATCCCGAATCTTGGGTAGGAATGGGAAATGCCCCACAACCGCCACCCGTCCGCCTTCACCCTTCTGTAAGATAAGGTCGGCGGCATTAAGTTGAACGCACGAATCAAAATCCACCTCAAGAAGCGAATTAATGGCAGCCATTCCAATGGCAGCCTCAAGCAGGCTTTCCGAATAGGCCATACGGACAAGCTCCTTTGGGGTTTTATCCAACAGGAATCCGGGTTTCTTAACCAGGGTCGGTTCCTTTCGGAGGGCATCTCCGGACAGGGTTGCGGCTAAACCGCAATGGCGGGTCAGCACACCGGTATGGAAGAAACCCTGGCGTATGTCCCTTACCGGGGCATCGAAATTCAAGGCCGCAACCAAATCATCAAGAATCTTCATAGAGCCTGTTCCTCAATTCATCCGTGGCATTTCGGTTCAATTCATAAACAAACCGATTCTCTATTCTACTGCACTTTCCATGGGATCTGATCTGGGGTGATTAAAATTGCCCATAATATGGCTTTAAAAAATATCCCATATTTACCCTTCCCGTATGCCTGGTTTCAGTTGTCAGGTTTCAGGTGCCAGGTTTCAGGTGCCAGCGCCACTGTTCATCATTCCTGACACCTGACACCTGAAACCTGAAAATATGGAACAAAAATGGGATTAAAACTCCATCTGTATACACGGCGATTTTCACCACCCCAGGTCTGATCCATATTTCTTCTTTTCCAGGCCATGATTATATATCTTCTGAGTGACCGGCACTCATTTACCAAACGGACATTTTGGAAAAGTGCAAATCTTACAATCCAGACAAAAGGCGCCATTTGCCAAGCGGGCCAAATCATGCCGGGTAATTTTCAAGCCCGCCAGCAAGCGGGGCAGCAAAAGATCAAAGCTGGTGGTTTTGAAATATAAAGCGCAGGCGGGTACTCCCATGACCTGAACCGGGCCGATCCGGGCGAGCAACGTCATGGCTCCCGGCAGAATGGGAGATCCGTAAAGAATATCCGTTGCACCGCCGTCCACCAGTCCCTGATGGGTAACGTCATCGGGATCCACCGAAAGACCGGCGGTGGTTATCAGAAGATCGATATCGGAATTAAGAAGTTCTTTCACACCATCAGCAATGGCCTCCCGACTGTCCCGCACAATCAGAGATTTGACCACCTGGCCGCCGAATTTCTCCAACTTGGTGCTAATGATGGGGATAAACTTATCCTCCACCAGCCCCATGAATACCTCGGTGCCGGTGACCAGGAGTCCGACTTTAGGCCGTCGCAGGGGTAATACCTGAAACAAGGGGCCGTCACTGAGGATGGCCATGGCTTTATGGAAATCAGCCTGGGAAATAAACAGGGGAATGGCCCGGGTGCCACCGAAAATCCGGTCCCGGATTAACACGGAGAAATTCTGGCGACAGGCGCACATGACCCCGGGCACCAGATTGAACATCTCCAAACGCGGTTCATCCACTACCAACAGCCCATCCCGCGCGGCCAGCAGGTTTATCTTGCCCTCTCTCGGATGTTCGCTAAAAGTGACTCCTTTTCCGGCCATGTCCCGGGCAAAGGCCAGGGCGGCGTCATCTTCGTGCACCCATTCGGGACCGATTCGGTTTTTTTCAATCACATAGAGATGTTGCCGACCCATTTTCTGCAAACGGCAAAGATCTCCCCCCCCTATAACCTTACCTTTTTCAAATGCCGGTCCCTTGCTGATTTCAGGAATGACCATGGTCATATCGTGCAAAGCCCGGCATCCCACCGCGTACTCCAGCGGCAACAACTCCAGAGAGGGTGTCTCAAACCCGGCCCCTTCCGGCCGGACATCGGTCACGTAAGGAGATTCCCCCTGACAGGCCCGGCAGAGACCACCATCTTTAGCCGGATAAGCTTCCCGGCAAAGGGGGCAGATTTCTATTCGGCCTTTGCTGCGCTTTTGGATAAACTGAGGACGAATCTTTATAGGGTGCCATCCCAGAACTTCAGGCCCGGCCCCTTTAATTTGGTCCAGGAGCATTACGGTATTTTGCTCCTTTTTGGGTTTGAGCTTCAGGTACCAGTTTTGAATCTCCGGCCAGTCGGCCAACTTTGCCGGATCTAGGAATACCCGCACGCCTTCCCCCTGATATTTATCATAAAGGGCAAGGGCAAAGCGACCCACATTGACCACTTTGAGCCACCCGTTACCCGTAGAGCAGGGGGTAAGAAGCTGCACCGCGTCCGGGAGACAATTCCTGGTTTCGCAAACAGCGTCGAATAAAACCTCCGCCGGGAGACGGCTCCGAGCCGTCTCTACCATTATTCCGCCGATGACCACTCCGGGAGCAACATTCCCATGGAAAGATTTGACCCGTTGTAAAAACTCATCAAATTCAAAAACACCGATATTCATGACCTCTCCCGGTTGATCTGTCCGGTCTTGCCCGGAAGCGTGCCGATGATCTGTCCACCCAACACCTGTAAAATAAAATTGCACCCTACTCCCCAATCAGTACAAGTCTTGAGAACCAAGCGTAAATACATGCCAATCTCCTTTTTCGATATTCTTTTTAAAATATATCGCTTTCAAAAAAAATATGGGATAGGCCTCGTCAGAATTCTTGATCCCGAACCCATTCCCGGAATCTGTCCGCCAATTTCCAAAATCGGGCAACCGCGTCCTCCCCTGCAGGGGTAAGAGAGGCACGCCCCCCGTGGCGTCCACCCAAGCTCCGGGAAACCAGTTCTTCCCCAGCCAAACGGTTCATTTTTGCTACCAGGGTCCATGCATGGCTGTATGCCATTTCCATAGAGCGGGCTGCCGCCGCGATGGAGCCGGTTTCTTGAATACGCTCCAGAAGCACCACCCGGCCCCAGCTCAATAAGTTCTCGCCATCTTTCTCTAGCCAGAGGCGGCCTTTGATCCGTGCGCCCTTGGATTTATGACTTTTTGCCAGGCCAGTCCCCCGGCCATGATCTGGTCTCTTCCCTTTCATAACGCTATTTTAAAAAAAGAATAGCCAGGTCCAATTTAAAATGCAAGACCTTTTTTCCAAGAATTCCTTCCAAAAAGATCATCTTCAGCGATAGGCTGTCATAAAGTTCTAATCAAAGTTAGGTTTTAATTTTTAAAAACATTTCGGTATTGACAAATAAAGCACTTATTATTTATCTATTCAATTTCTTGAAAAAGGGATGATGTAAATGGGCGGTCTTTTTCTTGAAAAAACGGTCGGCATTATCCATCTGCGCCAACAATTCCGCAGGAGACCCATCAATATAGCCTTACCATTCAACCGATTTTAATATGCGGTATGAAACCTGCGGTGGGAATCTTAGAGAACCATATGGGGAGAAGATTTAATGGAAAACCAAAAAACCGAATTAAAAGACAACGGATTAACCCAAGTCGGGGGAATAACCGTCAAGCGCGGTCTGGCCCAGATGCTAAAGGGAGGGGTAATCATGGATGTGGTTACCCCTGAACATGCAACTATTGCCGAAGAGGCCGGCGCCGTGGCCGTAATGGCGTTGGAGCGCGTGCCGGCAGACATCCGCGCCCACGGGGGTGTAGCGCGCATGTCGGATCCCGGTCTGATCCGGGAGATTATCGCCTCGGTATCGATTCCGGTTATGGCCAAATGCCGCATCGGCCATTTTGTGGAAGCCCAAATTTTAGAGGCACTCGGGGTCGATTTCATCGACGAAAGTGAAGTGCTGACACCGGCCGATGAAGCGCATCATGTGAACAAGCACGATTTCAAGATCCCCTTTGTATGCGGATGTCGCAATTTGGGTGAAGCCTTGCGCCGGATCGGTGAAGGGGCGGCCATGATCCGCACCAAGGGTGAGGCCGGTACCGGCGACGTGGTAGAAGCAGTGCGCCATGCGCGCAGCGTCTTGGGCGAGATAAAACGGCTCCAACTCATGCCCAACGAAGAGCTGATGACATATGCCAAAAATTGCGGGGCCCCCTATGAACTGGTCAAAGAGACCAAAGAACTGGGGCGGCTTCCGGTGGTGAATTTCGCAGCCGGCGGTATCGCCACCCCTGCCGATGCCGCCCTGATGATGCAGATCGGAGTGGACGGCAACTTTGTGGGTTCCGGTATTTTTAAAAGCGGTGATCCCGCAGCCCGTGCCAAGGCAATCGTTGAAGCGACCACCCATTTTAATGACCCCCAGATTCTCGCTAAAGTGAGCGAAAATTTGGGGGAACCCATGGTGGGCATCAGCGCCAGTTCGCTTCCCGAGACAGAACAACTGGCAACCCGAGGCTGGTAAAGGATTGGCGGTTAAAACGTTACGCATCGGTGTTCTATCCCTCCAGGGGGCATTCCGCGAACACATTCAAATACTGCACCGGCTTGGAGCGGAAGCGTCGGAGGTGCGCCTGCCCGAACAGTTGCACGGGTTGACCGCGCTTATTATTCCGGGCGGCGAAAGTACCACCATCGGCAAGCTGGCGGTTACCTATGGGCTGATGGATCCGCTCCGGGAATTTGCTGTAGCCCATCCAGTATGGGGAATCTGTGCCGGGCTGATCTTTTTGGCCAAAGAGACCGATAGCTTACAGCCCCTTTTGGGGGTGATGGACATCTTTGCCAAACGGAATGCCTTCGGCCGGCAGGTGGACAGCTTCGAAACCGATCTTTTTGTGCCCGTACTTGAAAACGGTGCGGCAGAACCGTTTCATGCCGTTTTTATACGGGCACCGTATATTGCCGCTGTAAGGGGGAATGCCGGCGTCATTGCCAGATTAAGCGACGGCACCGCTGTAGCGGTTCGGGAAGGGAAATGGCTGGCCACGGCTTTCCATCCAGAGCTGACATCCGATCTCCGGTTCCACCGTTATTTCCTTCAGATGAGCAGAGGCAAAAAATATCCGACCCCATAGGTGCCGGTTTTGATTCAGTGACCTCCGGCAAAGCCGGCGGATTGTTTGTGAACCCCTCAAAGCGGTTATAAAACCATGCGCCACCAAAAGGTGGCCAATCCTCAAAATTGGGCAAACGCGGTCTTCCCCCTGACGGGGTAAGCCAGGCAAGTCCGATGTTGCATCCTCCCGAGGTTCGGGACACCAGATCTTCCCCAGCCAAACAACATCGTTGCTACCAAACTCCATGCATGGCTTTATGCCATTTTCATAGAGCGGGCTGCCGCCGCGATGGAGGCGGTTTCTCGAATACGCTCCAGAAGCACCACCCGGCCCCAGCTCAATAAGTTCTCACCATCTTTCTCCAACCAGGGGCGGCCTTTAATTCGTACGCTCTCTGATTTATGACTTTTTGCCAGGCCAGTCCCCCGGCCGTAATCTGTTCTCTTTCCTTTCATAACGCTATTTTTAAAAAAATAGCCAAGCCCAATTTGAAATGCAAGATCTTTTTTATAAGAATTCTTTGAAAAAATGTCCGGAAAGATCATTTTTTTATTGAAATTTTTTAATTTATTTAGCATTAGTATTTTTTTAATTTATTTTTTTAGGCTTGAAAATAGAAATATTGTCCTTGAATATTTTTTAACGATATATAATTTAAAACTAATTTTTTTGATGAAAAGGATAAAGATGAATAAAATACGCATTGGGGTGTTGTGTTTGATTATGGCTTTTATTCTGGGGGTTTCATTGGAAGCAACCGGTCAAGATACAGATGCCGGTGAAGAAAAGCTGGAGGTTATGCGTGTTCCCATGGGCGTTATTGTGCTCCAGCCGGAAGAAACCGTAGAACAAAAAAAATCTCCGGTTGAATTCCATCATTCCAAACATTTTATTTATGAATGCAAAGCGTGTCATCACAAATGGGACGGCACAACACAAATTTCCAACTGCACAATATCGGGGTGCCATGATCTGCTCGAATCCCCGAAAAAGCCCACAAAATACCTGGCTTATACGGATGAGGGCATCAAATATTTCAAGTATGCCTTTCACCAAAAGTGTGTGGGATGCCATAACGCCATCAACGCCAAACGCAAAAAAATGGAAATGTCATACCAGACGTTGAACGCAAAACTGCCCAACACCGGCCCCACCGGTTGCATTGAGTGTCACCCGAAAGAATAATTTTCGCAGTATTGCATTAGACACCCCTTGTCCTTTTTGGAAGATATACCTGTATTTAAAGCTATTTTTGTTTTTAGCCCGAGTAATTTTATGTTTGATGGATCAACATTCCCATCAAGTGATGAATTGTCTTTATATGAAATCCAAAAAGATCCGTCAAATCCAATCCCAACTCTTCTTATGGTATAAAAAAAATCAAAGGCCGCTGCCCTGGCGTGAAACAGATGATCCCTATTGCATATGGGTGTCGGAAGTCATGCTACAGCAAACCCAGGTGAATACGGTTCTGCCCTATTACCGGACTTTTCTTCTTCATTTTCCCAATGTGCAATCTCTGGCTCAAGCCGATATAAACCACGTACTCAAGGTCTGGGAGGGGATGGGATATTATGCACGGGCACGGAATCTGCATCGAGCGGCAAAAACGGTGGTTGAAAAACACCAAGGAAAAATTCCCGGTAACCGGCACGATTTTAGAAAGTTAACGGGGGTGGGGGATTACATTGCCTCTGCCGTCTTAAGTATCGCCTTTCATAAACCCCATGCCGTGGTAGACGGAAATGTCAAGCGAGTGCTTGCCCGCCTGCTTCAAATAGATGCGGCTGTAAATAAATTTGCCTCATATAAAATATTCAAAGAGGCATCCGATACGCTCTTAGATTTAAAACAACCGGGTATGTTCAACCAGGCATTAATGGAGTTGGGGGCGTTAATCTGTAAACCGAAAAACCCAAATTGCGAGATATGCCCCCTTCAACGTTTTTGCCGTGCATATCAATTCCAAACCATAGATAACTATCCGAAACGGATCAAAAACCCGCCCAGGCCGGAGTATCACATTGCCGTTGGTGTTGTGTTTAAAAACTCTCATGTCTTAATTACCCGAAGAAAACTTGACGGACTTTTGGGCGGGTTATGGGAATTTCCGGGCGGAAAGGTTAAAAAAGGCGAAAGTGCAGAAACAGCCTGTATAAGAGAGATACAAGAAGAAGTGAATATTTCCGTGCAAGTTGCTTCTTTCCTGACCCGCATAAAACATGCTTATACCCATTTTAAAATTCATGCGGATGTATTTTGCTGCAAATATCTGGCGGGTAATGTTCAATTGAACGGACCCATAGATTATCTCTGGATAAAGCTCCAAGACATTGACCAGTACCCCCTTCCAAAAGCCAACCATAAATTTATTCCATTGCTTAAAAAGATGAACTTATGACCTAAAAAGGAGAAAGAGTTTTCCACAAAAACTTTATTCATGGAGGAAAAGGATATGAAAATTCCCACGTATGTTACTGTAGAAGAGGTCAAAAGAGTTTGCAAGGAACTCAAAATCAGTGACTGGACCAAAAAGAAAGAGCCGAACGTATCCTTGAAAGAGGCAAAGGTCATTCTTGCCAAGGTATACAAGGGTAAAATAAAGATCGACCCTAAAGAGTTCCAGTCAGGCCTGGAGGTTGAGCTTGAACACGGATTGCAGTTCAAGGATGCCAATGTGACCAATAACCATCCCTTGCTAACGGGTCTTATCGTGCTCGCCCACTTCAAAGAATCACTGGACTATTACAGGCTCCTGGAAGTAGCGGAACTGGAAGGGGATCTGCTCAAGGCCGTGGTTCGCGGGCAGATAAAGAAAATCAAAGAGTATTATGCAAGGCTTGCCAAGGCTAGGATCTCCCTAAGGAAAGCGGAATTAAAGCGTTTAACGTAATAAGCCAGAATACCCGATTTTAGATAAAGTGGGGCCTGTTTTCCAGACCCCACTTTGAAATCAGCGACCTCCGGCAAAGCCGCAGGCTTGATTTGTGAACCGCTCAAAGCGATCATAAAACCATGGGCCACCTAAAGCTGACAAATTTCAGCACAGATTCCGATGATTTGGTTTTCGATCTGTTTCGTTCTGCTTTTGTATATGTCTGCCTAAGCACTTGATATTTGAAATTTCATTTTGTGTGACCTGATTTTTAGCAATAACTTTAGCTAATCGATTAACCGGCAGGCAACTCTTGTGACATTTTTTCAACAGATTCCAGGATTTGACTCTGGATGTCATCTACGTCTTTGTCTTGTAGGGCCAGAAAATCCAAGGTTCCTTCTTCCATCTGATACATCATACTGTCTTGACCTGCTCCATATCCGTTCATCATGGCGATACAATCTGCCATATGAAGGATGTAAGCCAATTCATTGCCTTGGGATTTTGATGGATAATGATGAAATTTTACGGCAACACTTTGGTTTGAAGGAATCTGCCATTTCTGACATAATTCAAAGGCTATTTCTGAGTGATCGAATCCCAGAATCTCTTTTTCAGCACTAAGGAATGTATGTTGACCATTTCCCATGAATGTCTCAAAATCGTCCTTTCTTTCATAAATATGCTGATCAAGTACAAGTTTTCCCGCGTCATGCACCAGTCCTGCAAAAAATGCTTCGTTCCCGAATTCCTGATCTTTCCTGCTCGCAATAATCCTTGAACCAACGGCAACAGCTATGGAATGTCGCCACAGATCTTCTGAACTCAAATCGTACCCTTTGAGATTCTTACCCATCAGGCTTGAAATACCCGCCACTGTTATGAGTTCTCCAAGAGTTTTATACCCCAGCAAAACAGAAGCATGCTGAACCGAAAAAACTTTTCCGCTCAAACCGTAATATGAAGAATTTGCCAATTTCAAAACTCTGGTAGCGATTGCCTGTTCTATTTCTATCAGACGTGAAAGTTCACTCAAATTTGAATCCGGATTTGCAATAATATCTTGAGCCTTTTGCACAATATGAGGCATGGCGGGCAAATCACCCAATGATCGTAAAATACCGTATTTTAGACTCATCCCGCTTGGACGCTTTTTGGCATACGATACTGTGGGCTTCTCTTTTTCAACGGGCTTTGATGGTTGAAGAGATTGTTTTTGCTTTGGCTGAGACCGCAAATCGATTACGATACGGTTTTTGCAGGCCGGACATTGAACGGCACACTTCTTCCCAACCGGAAGTTTTTCGTCCGGAATTTTATATTCCTTGTTACAATTCGAGCATTCTACCTTCATGGCGCTCTCTTATTCATAATATTTACAATAATATTATTTGCATAATTTAGACGATCGGCATTTATTTCTAAAAACTTTTTCGTGATCTCCGGATATTTTTCGATGATCTCAGGCAGCTTATCACCCGGAAAGCGTTGAACAACCGAATTACCTCTTGACATCACTGTTTCAGACCTCGGCTTGCCGGTTATGGCGGATATTTCCCCAAAATATTCTCCGGACTGCACAATATCTGCAATCTTCTTACCGCTTCTCACTACAACTAATTCACCTTTGACAAGTTTAAAAAAGTCCGAGCCTCTATTACCTTCCCGGAAAATGACGGCTTTATTTTCATATTCCTCTACTTCAGGATCAGCAAGATATGCGGGAATGGCTCCTTTGGTTACGGTTGTCCGCTTCAATACTTCCTCCACCGAGGTAACCCCCTTACGAATCTTTTCCAGGCCTGCATCTCTTAATGTGACCATGCCTTCCAGTATCGCGGCCTTTCTCAATTGGTCTTCCGACACCTGGGCACTAATTATTCTGGAAATCTTATCGGTTACCTCCATAAGTTCAAACAGGCCAAGGCGCCCTTTATATCCGGCCCCATTGCATTCTGAACACCCCCCGGGTCCGTATGCTTTAAGCCCGGATATTTCATCCGGGGAAAATCCCATATCTTCCAATTCAGCCGGATTAAAATTTTCATCCAGAACCTTACATTTGGGACAAAGTTTTCGTGCCAGGCGTTGAGAAAGAACCATTGTCAGTGAAGATGCCACCAGATAGGACGGTATCCCGATATCCAAAAGACGTCCAACCGTAGAAGGACAGTCGTTTGTGTGGAGTGTACTGAAAACCAGATGGCCCGTCATGGCAGCCTTTATGGCGATCTCGGCAGTTTCCAGGTCTCTAATCTCACCCAACATAATAATATCAGGGTCCTGGCGTAAGAAGGCCTTGAGAGCCGAAGCAAAAGTCATTCCCACATCATTTTTGACATTCACCTGATTGATTCCCCTGAAGTTGAATTCTACAGGATCTTCAACCGTAAGTATTTTACAATCTTCTTTATTCAGTTTATTTAGAACCGAGTATAAAGTAGTTGTCTTACCGCTTCCGGTGGGGCCGGTGACAAGCAACAAGCCATAAGGGCGGAAAATACAACGTTCAAGTGAATTAAGCTCTTCTTTTTCAAGCCCCATCTTGGTCAGATCTACGCTAAGTGAACTCTGGTCAAGAACACGCATTACAATGCTCTCACCAAAAAGGGTTGGCAATGTAGAAACGCGGAAATCTATGGTCTTTCTTTTCCCGAAGTTCATTTTAATCCTGCCGTCCTGGGGTACACGACGTTCGGCGATATTAAGTCCGGCCAAAATTTTAAGCCTGGAATTCACAGCATTTTTTATAGTGGTGGGCAGGTTCATCGATTTGAAAAGATATCCGTCCAGTCTATATCTTACCTGCAACATCTGCTCAAAAGGCTCGATATGAATATCGCTTACGCCCTCATTGATGGCTTTTACAAGAATGCCGTTCACAAGTTTTATAATGGGAGCATCAGATGCCGTGTATTCATCTGCGACTTCGATGCTTCCTGAATCGACTAACTCCAATTCCCCCACCGCCTCGGAAACTAGAGAACCGAAGTCATCGACTACTGCAACAGGTTCATCTTCTTCGGCAACTTCCTCTTTTTGGCCAATGTAACTGTTATACTCTTCATCATCTATTTTATAATAAGTTCTGTAAGCCTCAACGATATCTTTCTCGGTGGAAATACTGATACTGATACCTTTTTGAACCTCGTTCTGCAAATCAGCAACCGCAGAAGTATCGGTGGGCTCCGCCATGGTGATTACAAGATCTTCTCCTTTGAATCTTATGGGAAAAGCCAAGTATTTTTTAGCCATTTCATACGGTACAAGCTTGAGGACTTCGGGATCAGGAGTTATTTTTGATAATAATACGGCAGGATAGTTATGAATACGGCTCAGCACACTTACAATGGTTTCATCTTCGATATATCCGAGCTTAATAAGAATATTTCCTAAGCGCCCCTTATTTTTTTTCTGATAGTTCAGAGCATCTTCCAGTTGAGTGCCGGTAATGTAGCCCTCTTTGCATAAAATCTCGCCAATTTTGACCTTTCCAGCTCCGGATTGATCCATGATGGTCGATTTCAGGCTTGATTTTCTTGACGTGGCCGATTTGGGAGGATTATCACGTTGTATTGGTACTGTTTTTGCCATTTTTTTTATTTTAACAAAATCGCTTCGCAATCTTATAATCGCGGATGTTCGGCTTAATTGATGTTTTATAAATGAGATTAGATTTAATCTTTTTATTTGTCTGCAACATATGTGCCGATTTGCAATTATTTTGACGGGATTGGAGAGAAATGTTAAATCATATATGATATCAATAAGATATAATATATATTATTCTTGAGCTTGGGCTTCTTAGCCGGTGGGGTGTATGGCAAATTATTGACAGATAATAACAATAAACTGACGGACTATTGTAGCATCTCAAAAGATTCTGTTGCCAGTGTATTAAATGATGATATTGACCCGTCTTTAACGGGTGATCTCAATTGGGCAAAGTGCCTTTCATTCTCTGAATAAACTCTAAATCTTCCTTGCTTCTCATGGTCATCCTGTTTTCAACTTCTTCTTTATCCAGGCCCATCAATATCTTATAAGCATTATATTTTGTCTTGCAAAAATATATATCAAAAGGATCCCTTTTCTTCTGAATCCTGTAAATTCTAATGCCCGGAACTTCGTCATTTTGAATATATTCGTATTCTGTATTAATTAAAAGCGGTTCTATGTCGTGCTTGTTCTGCCAGGGAATGCATGCGCCTTCCATTCCAAGAACAGGATCCATTATTGATCTAATTTTTTCTGTAACTCCGCCCACAGCCAGAATAATATCACCCGTTAGGGAACCGGTTATTCCTATTTTTTGATTGACCGGCTGCTTTATATAATCCGAGACAATTGCAATATCCATGGCTACGGAAGCACTATCCCCCTCCACACCACTATGGGCCTGTATATATTCCACATGCATTTCATATCCCACATAAGGTGCTCCGATTTTCTGCAATACTTTCTTTATTGAAGCTCTAACATTTTGAGCGGCGGCCTTGGCAATATCGCCGATTTTGCCGGGGGCAACAACCAAGTCCGAACCCCCTGCATTAATCTGACAATGGATCGGCAACGGCTGACCGAACATTTTCCCGCTCGATTTTGAATAATTTACCGCAAGACCCACAACATAACCGATTGAATCCGTCATCGCGCCTATATATTTCTTAAGATCCTTCTTGTGCTTGACCATTTCTTTTGAAAGTGCTCCCTCAAGGCTTAAATGTTTATCCAGAGCACTCCTGACATGTTCCGGCAGAACCAGCTGGGCATTATCAATTATTGCCTCAAACTCGGCAGTCTTGATGATACCATTTATCGGTCTTAAGATACTGCTTAATTTTTTATCTGACGCACGACATCGAAGCTCCTTTATTATTTCCAAAACAGCATCCCTGGAAAACTCTCGCTCCTTCAATTTATAATCATCTGGAAGACTTTTACCGAATATTTGCTCACTTCTTTTCCTGACCCCTTCATAACCTTCCTTTTCTATTACCTCTTCCCAGGTGTCTTTGAATTCTTCTCCAAGATTGAGTATTTCCTGCTTTACATATTGTACAACCTGCTTGATATTTTGCGATGTTTCAGAAACTGCGCTTTCCAAATGGATAATTTCTCCTTTGTCTTCTATTCTACTGAGGAAAGCACCATCTCCTTCTTTCTGAAGAAATTCCAGAGTATCATGATTGCAGCAGGCAAGAATTATATTATCGGCCTTTAAGTGATTTTCCGATCTATCCGCGGACCCGCTTCCCGTGTTCTTCCCACCTTCAAGAATAAATTTTTTATTCTGCATTATCTCCAGCAAGTCAGACATATACCCCATCTTAATAAGCGTTTTTAACTCATCAATGTAAATAATCGGAGATTTTGCGTGGGCACCTAAATACGCTCGCTTATGAGCCGGAGTATGAAGGTTGCCTGACTGATACGGGTCATGCCTAAACCCCCCTTTCATATTTCTGGAATCCGGTTCGGATATCCTTGCCATTAATTCATTATCTTTTCGGGGATCGTATAAAATCTCCGGAACCATGTCATATAGATGCTTAAAACCATTTTTTTTACCGGTGGGGGCGGCCTCTTTTTGTATTTTCTCCTGCACCTTGTAATTACTCTCCTGCATGTACATGAATATTGCACCGACACCGGAAAGTCCTGTGACAATAAATGCCGGAGCAAAGAAAAAACCGGCAACAACACTAATACCTGTAACCCAAAGCAGGCATTTTTTTACTTTCCCGGTAGCATCTATCTGATCAGAAAGACTGAAATCATCCATACTTTCTTCCGCAGATACTATCTTGTTAATTATCTCTGTAATACGGCCATCTATTTTTTCAGAATTTTCATAGACAATCCGTATCTTATTTTTATCTTTCCCCGGGTAAGCCACAATGGATTGTTTTGGCCTTAAATAGTCTCCGAGGGACTTGTCAATAACCTCGTTAAACATATTGGCAAGCATCGATTTTCCAGTCCCCGGTCTTCCCACCATAAGGATATGTCCTTTGTTTTGCGCGATTTTCCTTATTGCCCCCTTGGCTTTATCCTGAAAGATAACCTGTTCGATGGGGTCTATTGGCACTGAAATGTTGGAGGTGTCTTTAAAAAAAGAGAGGTGTTGCTCCAGAGTCTGAGGATAATTCATCAACTCCTTTATCCAGGCATAATCATTTTCTTTATAATCACTTGTCATTTTTGTATCCCTTGAAAGATTCCAACAAATAAAATTTTCCTGCTTCGGTCACAGATGCCATCTTATCAATTTCTGAATATACCTGAGGCAAATCATCTTTTATGGGCTCAAGAGCTCTAAAATTATGCATCACAGAAAAATTGACGAATAATTTCTTCTCATCATATGCGGATTGAGGAACATAGTTGAACGAAACCCCAACTTGAGAATTATTTAATACACTTTTTACAATATCTTTTTTGTTTGTCCCTATATTAAGCCTCTCAAACACTCCTTTATACACTTCAGGCAAATGAGCTTCGGAATAATCTATCTCAAGCGGTTTGCTAAAAAGGAGTTTCAGCGGTTCTGCTTTTCCGGCAGTGCACAGGCTAAGAGAATTATTTAATTTTGGATCTATTTTTATTATTTGATCAAACAATTGCATGTATTGAACAAGTTTAATATCATCAATCCAGAATTCAACTTTATTATCGGAATCAAGAACACAGGCTTTTGATTTTTCATTTATTGAAAATCTGATTAACCGGTATGATTTATTTTTATCATAGGATTTGAAATCGAATCCTTTCATCTCAAACAACCCATCGGTAATATAAGCTCTTTCAAGGATGACTCCGACATCTTTCGAAATATTCGTTCTGATATAATTAAGCTTATCCGTTATACTCCCCGGGATATTTAAATATGAAGGATGTCCTCCAATATCCTCACAGGTTCCGACCACATCAAATACTTTACTTGGATCTATTTTGTTTAGGATTTTTATTATAGGATTATAAGGTCTTAATAGTTCTGTTATTTTTTTTAAATGAAACTCAAAATTATCGTTTTTACCAGGGCTTTTGTCTGTCTCCCAATCTGATTTGAGCACTTCAACAGGGATTTGATTATTTTTTAACAGTCCGTGTAATTTTTGTGGTAATATTTTCCTGATTTTTTCTTTTACTTTATAAAAAGGCGTGCGATAATGAATTTCACATCCAACCAGCTTTTTTTTTATTTGAATAGGATTGGGATTAAGCAAGTACCTGGCTAACTCAGATATGTTATATTCCATTACCGTCTTTTTTTTAACCCCCTCCCAAATCCTGCTCAAATCAAAACTTGTATATCTACCTTTAGATATTACCCATATATTACCTGAACACCATTTATCTTTTTTCTTTTGTAAGGTTATATTTGTTGCTGTGGGTCTATAATTCATAACCATAAAATCCTTTTTGAAGCCGAATATTTTAGTGGAATGTTTTATAACAAAACAATTTGTAACCGTTTAGTTTTTTAAACAAATCGATTTCAAACGAGCTTCTGGAATCATCAATTTCTTTTAATAAATACTTTTTATGCGGTTATATTCTCAATAGCCCAAAGTAGTTCAACAATCTTAGAATAGCAAAAACCATGCACAGTTTGATTGTTGATATTAAATATATAGGTTTCAAATGGTTAGATAAACAGCTTAGGATTTTCGAAAGGAATATTATGAAATTTATTTACCAAATTTTATGTAATCCACTTCACAATTTGGAAATCTTAATACAATTCTTATAAAACCTCAACAATCTTAGCTTTTGAGTGTCTAACCGTAATTCTGTTTCCAAACCCAGGCGGGCATTGAAGTGCTGGAGTTAAAGTAAAAAAGAATGGATTTTTCTTGATTAAAATATTTTATGCCTGTGTAAGGTGGGGGGGGTAAGGGGGATATCAAGGAAAGTTTTGAATTCCCGGTTTATTTAAATTAGTGGGCAACGCACCTGAAACCAAGGATGTTAGAGTGAGATTCAGGCTCTATCTTGAAGCGGCTGAATAATCTGATGTCATCTCCTGATATCCAGCTTCCGCCTTTTGCGATATGGTATCTATATTTATTTTTATTATCTGACAGCGATGTATCATCGTCCAACGTCCATTCTAAAATATTTCCCATGGTATCAGCGATCCCAAAATCATTTTCAAATTCTGCGTATTTTTCCACCGGGGTTGTGTCGCCGGTACAACTATTCTCTATGTTGCACGAATGTTTCTTCCATTCTTTTCCCCACGGGAATATCCATCCCTTTGCAGTTCTTGCTGCGGCCTCCCATTCATTTTCAGTGGGAAGTCTTTTACCGGTCCAGGCTGCAAAAGCCATAGCATCCTCAATGCTGATTTGAACCACGGGGTGATTTCTTTTATTATGAAGCGTGCTGCCGGGGCCGCACGGTTGATACCAATATGCTCCTTCCACGGTTTCGCAATAAAGAGAGGAATTCCATGTAGATATCATTAAACCTGTTGTTTCATCTTTTTTTCTTTGAAAACGCCCATAATAAACTTTACCACATCCAACTTTTTCGGCCACAGTTTTATATCCTGTTTTCTCAACAAATATTTCGAAAAGCCCGTTGGTTACAGGGAATCTGCCTATATAAAAAGGTGATAAGGAGATCAATTGCTCGGATTTTTCATCCTTTCCGGGCTTTTTGCTTCCGACAATATATTCACCCCCGGGGATCAATATATAATGATTATAATATCTATCCATTACACCGAGGTAACCGTCAAATTCTTCGGCAAGAAGGCTCTCTTTTTTTACTTTATTACTCAGTTCATCAGAATACTCCTTGCCTAAAGAGTCAACAGGAAGTCCTATTTCTTCAGTTTCTTTTGCACCTTCTGCCTTTTTAATGCCATCTTTTCCATTATCTTCATCAAAATTCTCACCGACCCCTTCAGAAGCTCCGTCAAAACCAGTTTCATCAACAGTGTCATCTATATCAACATTCCCAACCACTTCTAAATCCTCATCTTCCTCAAGTTCACCAATTTCTTCAACCTCTTCAAGACCCCCATCAACCTCGCATTCTTCGGCAATCTCATCTGAGACGTCCTCTAAATCATCAACCGTTTCTAAAAACTCATCTTCCTCTAAATCGTAGATCTTCTCAAGATTCTCCTCAGTCTCGTCTTCTTCAGCTATTTCATCTAAGACGTCCTCTAAATCATCAACCGTTTCTAAAACCTCATCTTCCTCTAAATCCTCGACCTCCTCAATTTCTTGAGAATCGTCTATTTCCATACCTTCAGCAAGTTCATCCCCAATAAGAGGATCCGGCCCCATACCTCCTTCTGAACCGACTCCATCACCAACAGCCCCATGGCCGTCACCGATATCTTCCGACTGAGACCCCATACCGGCATCCTTTTCTGAAGCCCCAACCCCATCCGGGCCCTCCTCTGACCCCGACGTGTCTACACCTGAGTCAATCCCGGTGCCTTTCAAATGGTCTTGGCCGCCAGCCCTTTCACTATCCTCCGGCCCCTCTGTAATCTCATCCAGACCAATATCCTCAACCGCTTCTATAATCTCATCTTCCTCTAAATCATCAACCGTTTCTAAAACCTCATCTTCCTCTAAATCCTCGATCTCATCAAGATTCTCCTCAACCTCGTCTTCTTCAGCTATTTCATCTAAGACGTCCTCTAAATCCTCGACCGCCTCTAAATCCTCATCTTCCTCCAGTTCATCAATTTCTTCAACCTCTTCAAGACCCCCTTCAATCTCACCTCCTCCGGCAATCTCATCTGGAACTTCTCCTAAATCGTTAACCTTTTCAAACTCCTTAGAACCATCCAGGGCCCCTAGGGTTTTATGATCCGTTTCTGACACTTCCGGAGAGGACAAACCTACCTTTTCCGATAATCCCTTGATGAGGCCCTTCAACTGATCTATTTTACTTAAACCATCTTTTCCAACTTCTTTTTTTTGAACTGCCATTGATCCGGACACGGTTTCATTTGCCAGCCTTAGGATATCCATTATCTGGTCTAATTTAAGTGTCCCATCAGACTGCAAATCATATCCGAATTCATTAAGGATCTTATCCTTTGCATCATCTAACATTACAAAGATATTGCCCGGTCCTATTTTTATCCCTTCTGGATTTCCCCCTTTGTCATAAAGCTTTTTAAAATCAGCATTAACAGAAGATCTTAGGTTATTCAGGTTCTTCCGTTTTTTCTTTATCTCTTCAGAACTTTCACCTGTATCCCAAAGTATTTTTATCAGCTCTTCATTGCCTAACTCACCAACCGATTCAACTGAATCCTCATTGCTGTAGAATTGTCTTATATGGTGGACATATCTATATTTTAGGGTGTTCTTATTTATGTATTTAAGGCTTGATATAGCCTGATCGATACCTTTCAAGGTTAGTATGGAAGCCATAGGAGTCTCCTTTTCAAACTTTTCATTTATAGGTTTTGCAAAACTCATTCCATTTCACGGATCAAAGCTGGTATATATTTTGCATAATTTTATTTAGATAACTTAATTGCTGGAAGGCTTTCTGTTTCTTATATACAATTTATATCAGTTAGTTATAAATTTTAGAGACATCGTTTTATTCCCGGTATTATATTTATTAAGCAACTTTTCTATATTGCAAGCTAAAAAGTTAGTGTTGGAAAAACCACTACAGCTGTCAATCTTTTAACGGATTTGGCCATGACTGAAGAAAATCCTTACGGGTCGACTGTGACCCACAGGATTATGCAAATTCAGACATATGAATTAACAAAATAAAATTAAATAGTGCCCGAACGAAAACTAGGATTTTTCGTTAAGATCAAGGAAGACGAAAATTTTAACCACATGAATACGGGTAGTATTTCGAGGATTAAAATTTGAGTCTGACGCAGATATTAGCGGAAAAGACAGTTTTCGTTCAGGCACTAAATAGGAAGGTCAAATGACACAGGACACCGACATCAGTAAAAATAAAGTGCTCGATATGTTTGATAAGATTCTTACTAAGCATTTAGAACGTTTGATCGGCAGCAGCTATCTGTTTAGTAAGCTGACCATGAATTCTGCAATCATATCAAGTCTTATTCTTCTGATAGAACGTGAAAATGAGATAGAAAGTTTTCCTTCCGGCTCATCTGGTCGTTATACTTCTGAAACATTAATCAGCGAGTTGGGAAAAATGGGCTTTGAACCGATCCGCGATGTAAATATTGTTGTCCGGGATATGATCGAAAAGGGTTATATCAATGTTGATGATAAATATTTTATCCCGGGAGAGCCTGCCACAACCATGATCAAATTTCTTGATCGGACTTTCCCGGGTATGCCCGGAATGAATCTTGTCGCCTATTTCATTCAAACCATGGATGAGGTTAATTCGGGACGAAAAGATTTGGATTCCGCTATAAGTCAATTTGATCAAATCTTAAACATGCAGGGCGTTCCTTTGAATAAAGAACAACCCGATTCAAAACCGGTAAAGGTTTCAAAACGATCAGAGGAGCAGGAAACTCAAATAAAAAAGTCGAGCATTCTGGGTCGTCAAAAAGTTGGCAGCTGGCATAAGGACTCCCGTGTTTCTCCGTCTTCGCCTAAAGTCTTATCTTTAGCTGCTTATGAGGGGAAGCTCAGGAAGCTGGATTTTGGCAAGTCTTTTTCCGAGGAAGATGAAATAGATAAAATTACTCCGGATACAGATAACCCCATTGAATCTCAGGAACCAAAAATAAGAGTAAAAGGTATTGAAACCAAACTTCACGATGATATTGAGTCAGAAAATATAGACACCTTGTCTGAGTCACCCTCAGAACAATTGACAGAAACGGACAGGGATGTGCAAAGTCCGACCGAGGAAATAGCTGATACAAACATACCCGAAGATGATCCCACATCTTCCATGGGAACCACTTTGCAAGACGATAAATCAGTTGAGCTAAATAAAGACCCGTTTATTAAAAAGAATATTGCAGAAGCAAAAGAAGCAATGATTGATACACCGGACACAACTTCTGAAAAAAATAATTCGATTAAAATCGTTGATTCCATAGAAAGTCAGATTGCAGCTTTTGAAGAAGACCTTGCACTTGAATGCCCCTTATGTAAACAGTCGAAAGTCCAGGCCGAAAAGACTGCAATGGGGAAAACTTTTTATAGATGTTTAACTAAGAATTGCAATTTTATTAGCTGGGGTAAGCCATATCATATTTCCTGCCCGCAATGTAACAATCCATTCTTAGTAGAAACTTCCGACAACTCCGGGAAAACTATCTTAAAATGCCCCAGATCAACATGTAGATACCGGCAAAACCTTCCTTGGGAATTAGAAGAAAATAATAAAGAAAAGATTAACTCGGTATCTCAGGGAACCAACAAAGTAACTCCTATTTCCAGAAAATTCCGAAAAAGGGTAAAAAAGAGAAGGGTTGTTCGCAGAAAAAAGTAGACCTCAAATAAAATTGAGTAATTGAATATTTTTATTCAGTTAGGTGTTTTTAATGTAACTTCTTAATAAATTATGGATTCGGGTCCATATGATTATTTCATACACCAGAACTTATTGAGAACTTACTTTTTAATGACTGACGTTCTTTAAACTTCCGCTCCAAGCCGTTCAGCCTTGTGATGTTCCTGATTACCATAACCGCCCCAAAGACTCTTCCTTTACGGTCTTTCAGGGGTGATCCGGTCAACAGTGCGACCTGTTTCGGGTGGTCCTGATGCCTGCATTCGGTACGAAACTCTCCGAGACTGTTATTCGCTTTCAGGATTTCTTTTAAAACATTTTGGCACGATTTACTACATGAAGTTTTAAATTCTGTAAATTTTTTTCCAATAATCTTCCGCGCGGAAATATTGCATATGTCTTTTATTGTCTCATTAACCTCCAGCACTCGCATGTCACGATCTACAGTAATGATTGCATCTTGTAAACTCCTGAATATGGCATCCAGATTGAGACGGTATCTTTCATTTTCTGCCTCCATCCGGTTCTTTTCTTCTATAACCGTTTTGTGGCGAAGGGCATGTGAGGTAACCCTCAAAAGAGTTTCCTTTCGAATAGGTTTGGGAAGGTAATCAAAGGCACCAAAACACACCGCATCCGCAGCAGTTCCGATATTCGGTTCCCCGGTTATCATGATTACCGGACACTTCAAACCCCTGTTCTTAATTTCCCGCAGGATATCGGTCCCTGTATGGCCTCCTAAAATTATATCCGTTATCACAAGATCGAATTCATTTTCAGAAAGCGCTTTTATACCGGAAGAATAATCCTCTGCGGTCATTACCTTATGTCCTTCATTTGACAGATGAGTCTTGAATGTAAACTGTATGCTTTCTTCGTCGTCGACGATTAAAATCCTCGACTTCATCTATTCCTCCAACTTATTAAGTTAGTTCGCTCCGCTAATCCCGCTATAAATATTTTTTCCATTGTTGAGTTTATTGTTAACGCTGTCTTCTTCTATTATATCTTATCTGCATGCAACATATGTGCCTATTATAAATAATTTCTGACGTTTGTACGGATACGTCATAAGCTGTTATGATATCAATGAAATATGAACTTATTAATGATGAAACAAGGCCTTTTGAATTTGGAATTAATTTGAGTAGAATTTAATGGGAGAACCTCTGCCAAATTATTGACACATATAAACAAAATATTGACGAATGTATCTCTCTAAACATATGATCAAGTAAAGAATCCTGGCCCAAAGGACCAGGCTTTGGTTTGCCCCTGAAAGGGGCTGTTTTAGTTAAAGCCGTACAAGTTAAAAGTGCCTAAAGTTATGGTGTCGCTTCGCTCCGCTGATTTTATATAATTGACAGAATTCCTTAACTTTAGTTCACTTCAAACTCTTGCAGCAATTCTTCAGGCATAGCCATAGAACTCTGACCTGGCCCAAAGGACCAGGTTTTTCAGGGCAAAATAAATTGAGATGTTACAAGCCAGATTGTCAACTGCTTGACAAAGCTTCCTTTCTTTAAAGCGCATTACGATATCTTTTTATGTAAAAAATCATTGACACGAGCGATATAGGTTTGGGTTTCTTGTGGTAATTCTTCGGGGTGCCTTTCAACATTACCCATTCCCCAATTATAGGCTGCAAGCGCAAGGGGAGTATTGCCATCATACCTGTCAAGCAGTTTTTTCAAATAACAGGTTCCCGCCATAATATTTTCAACGGGGCTATAGCAATTTTTAACGCCCAGTTCCTTGGCGGTTACGGGCATAAGCTGCATGAGCCCCATTGCTCCTTTTGAGGAAGTGCAGGTTGCATCAAAATTACTTTCAGCTCTTATAACGGCTTTTATTAAAACAGGATCAACATGGTATTTCTTTGAGGCATGATCAATGATATTATCCATATGGGTTTGCGATTTGATCGCTTCTGTTTTTTGTAGAGCATGTTCGCTTTTTGACACAAAAGGCTCCACCTGATTCCCTATCCCAGAAAAATCAACCGATTCGTACTGAAATTCGGGAAAATCGTTATCGTTATCACAGTCAGAAAGAGCATTAAATAAATAATTATTCATCTGAATTTGTATAATCTCTATCAGTTGTAGCAATCGGTCTTTTTCTAAAGGTAATACCGTATTATGCAAATCGCCATCGGTCCTGATGTCTTTGATCCTATTTGCCAGTAATTTATTAAATGAGATCGGACAGTTGTCCTTTTCCAGCTCTGTTTCGGATAAATTTTGTTTATTGATAGCAGCCGTATGAATACAGAACTCTATGTTCGTCCGGATATTTAATGGTTCTTTTATCATCGATCTCCCTTGTGAATATCTTATCTTATTAACTTAATTCAAAAATTAATTCAAAGTTCGTGCCAAGATAAAATCGCGGCGCAATTTTATACAAATCGTCTTTGCCGCTTAAATAAAAAAAGCAGGATCTCTTGAAAGACCTGCCGTTTTTCGCCTTAATTGCTATTAGATTTTATTCTTGGAAACTTTAACACACAATATCCGTTCCAGAAAGCTCATACAGACAAAAGCGGAAAATTATGGATGTAGGGACTGTTGGAAATTACAATTTGCACCGCCTGGCGAACCTTATTATTTATCAGTATTGGCCCAATAAAATTCCCGGTCATCTTCTCAGGCAATCCCTTCGGAATATTAACGACAATATATGTCTCTAAATGGTCGGTTTTTCCATCTCCGTTCCAGGACATCTCCTTTAAAGCATCTTCAATATCTATCTTATAGTCAGGCTTAAATAGAAACGGGCTTGTAATGACAAAGGCAATCGTGGGATCGTCCACCGACTGATACCAGAAGAAAGGTGAATTCTCCCGATGTTGAAGTATAATAAATTTCTTTTTATCCGGAAATCCAAGCATACCAAAAGGCATGTCAATAGTTTTCTTATTTTCTATGCTGATGGTTCCGAATCTCGTTGTTTTAATTTTCAATTTCATTCTCTCAAAGCTAATGGTTTACAAAAGGGCGGCCGCTTTTGAAAGATCTGAGTCGCTAATGCTAGAGGACCCCAGATTTGCTTCCCTGATTTTTTCATATATTTCGTTGCGGTGAATACCGATACTTTTCGGTGCTTGGATCCCGAGCTTGACCTGCGCCCCTTTAATTTCAAGCAGAGTAACCGTAATATCATCGCCGATATTAATCTTTTCACCCAACTTCCTTGTCAGTATAAGCATGGCCTTTCCCTGGCATTTTTTGTTCTATTATTCCATATAATCCATCAAAGTCTGTGTCATAAGTTTGGCCGAAGATGACAGAGCCGCTTGGTATGCAAGCTCTATGGCCGTTAACCTCGTGATTGCCTCTGCATAATCCGCATCTTCAATTTGAGAAAGCCTGTCCGTATTGGCAAAATTTAGATCCTCAAGGATTCTTTCTTTTACTTCCATGCGGTTCATTTTAGAACCCACATCGGAAATCTTGGCGGAAATGTCATCAAAATGACCTTCAAGTTCGCTCATCGCATCCTCAATGCCTCCCACATTATTGACCTCAAGCGCGGTTTTCAACGCATCCATTGTAATGAAAATATCTCCAAATATGGCCTCACCGTCGCTCCCTACTTCAACAGTAGTATCTTTACCGACCTTTATTGTAAAGGCATTATCATTTCCATTATAATTGCCGTGGCTGCTAAATGGAGTGGTATCGGTTTTAGAACCGGAGAAAATATAACTCCCGGCCACATGGGTATTGCCCAAAGAAATTATTTCATCGAACATGTTCTGAACGGTTCCAGCTGCGGATAATCTCTCCGCAGAGCTAATGGTTGGGTTGGCCATCTGAATACACAAAACTTTGGTATCGGAGATAATATCCTCCACATGAGTTAAAGCGCTTTCGGATGAGGAAAGCCAGGAGTTCCCAATAGAGATATTCCGTTGCATCTGACCAATGTTCGAAATAGCAGATTTGAGGTTAAGTGCCTGGGTAAGTCCCACAGGATCATCAGAAAGGTTGTTGATACGCTTTCCCGTGGAAACGATCTCATTGGCCTTGTTCATCTCCTGGGTACGATTTCTAAGATTATACGTTACCGCATCGTAAATGGTTTTATTAGCAACTCGCATATAAAAAACTCCGTATCCACAGCCTATCTCGCCGAAATCAAAGTATTCAGCATTTCATCTGAAATGGTTATAAGCTTTGCTGCCGCTTGAAAAGCGTGTTGATATTTTATTATGTTTGTCATTTCCTCGTCAAGGGAAACCGCCGAAACACTGTTCCGCAACGTATTTAATTCATTAACCATCATCTCATTAAATTCCGTCTCTCTTGAAATGCTTGAAGAGACGATTCCTATAGAGGCTACCATGGAATGATAGTAATCTTCAATTGTCATAGTGACAGTCCCTTCTGTGTTTTCATTGAGCCTGTCACAGGTCCATCGTGAAATATCCATGGACGTGTATTGCAGATCGGTCATTGCCAATGCGTTGGTATTGTCTCCTGTCGCATAACTGCCATCTGTATCTATCTGAGCGGCTGCGATATAGTCCTTATCGTTTAACATGGCATTTAAACCAATAGACCCCGCCCCAGTTCCTGTAAAAAAAGTATTTACCCCTAAGGCCGCTAAGATATTACTATTTTCATCCGAAAAACCAAAAGCATAATTATTTCCCGCTATAAGACTTAGGGCGGATCCTGAACCGTCCACAGTGATGCCTGTTAAACCAGCCCCTGTTATTTGGTTGTTTATTGCAGTTGCCAAATCAGAAAGTGATGAAGAACTGTTAAGGCCGCTTAGATCAACTGAGACATAGTCAATAGTGGGGTTTGCGGGATCTGTTCTGTCCTCAATCCAGAGATTAAAACCATTAGCAATGAACTGAATTTCACTGCCATATTCTAGCTCACCGAGGTCAGTGTCGGTTTGATAGCTGCCGGTGATAGTACTTCCGGATTCAAAAAGCTTTAGCCCCACCCCCTGGCTGTGCTGTTGATTGACAGACCAGATAAATTCCTTTGCCATTGCATCAAGATCCAGTTCATATTTAGAAATGATATTATCTCTTAAATCGAGCCATCCGCCTAGCTTTCCGTTGGTTATATAATTTGTAATATCAACATAATTGCCGCCGGAATCCTGCCATTTTACCCGGTCTCCCTTACTCCCCCTCATTTCCAGTTCATAGTTGCGGTCCTCTTGAACCAGTGTACAGCCTCTACCCGCTATAATAGTTAAAGAGTGATTGTCCTGTTCAAAAGTCTTAATGTCCAAATATTCATTCAGCTCTGAGACCAAAACATTGCGCTTATCTCTGAGATCATTGGCCACGTTATTATTTCCTTCCATACCCACAATCTCAACATTGATCTGTGCAATCTCGCTTGTAATCTTATTAATCCTATCAACTCCAGTAGTTACGGCATTGGTTATGTCAGTCTGAATCTGACTCAAATTGGGGCTCAAGGATTTAAATTGCTCCGAAATAAGCACGCTATGCTCATAAAGCGCAGTCCTTTCCACAGCTCCTGACGGGTTGTTGGAAACATCATTCCACAAATTCCAATAATCGGACAGCATTGAACTAATACTGGTTTCAGAATTTTCGCTGAAAATACTCTCCAGAACCTGCATATATTTCTCCATTTCTTGGGAGGATGACAGGTTAGATTTTTCCTGCATGAGCCTGTTTTCGATAAACTGGTCAACGGATCGGGTGACTTGTTCCGTTTTCACACCAAGTCCCAGAATCACGCCTTGATACTGTATAGCCTGTTTTGCTTGGAGATTGGGTATTTGTCGAGAGTAGCCTTCTGTATTAACATTGGCGATATTTTGAGCGGTAACATCCATGGCATACTTCTGGGCGGCCAGAGCACTTGATGCAATATTCAATACCATTCCCAAACTTGACATACTCAAACCTCCCTGCTTAAAAATAAATTGGGCCCCGATTTTCGAAACCGGCATTTGTCATTATAAATAATCCTGGATTCAGCTTCTCCGGTAATGATCGATATCATCTCATCCATAAAATTCAGTGAATCATCTATAAAGGTCATGTTTTGTATCCTTAAGACCTCAATCTCTCCTTTTATCTTTAAAATCCGAAGGTATAAGTTTTGAAATTCCGTCTTAGATTTTTCTGGGATAAATTCCATTATTCGGTTCAGATTAAAAGTTTTTTGATCTTCTTTTAAACTCAATGCAGAGATGATCCCTTTTTTTGTTGATTCTATATCTGCGCAGGCTTCCTCTTTTTTCTTAGATATTCTCCACAGTTTGTCCAGATTTATGCTGATAAGAGATTCTCTCTCTTCCTTCAGATAATGCAGAAGATCATTGTAAAGCATAATCTTTTTAAAAAAAAGTTTTTCAATCAAACGAATAACGTCATCTTCCATGAATAGACTCCCTTTTCTATTTATCGGCAATTCATTATCTTATCTCAAGTATATTTTTTAGTTTCTTAATTTCCATTATTCCATTATTCCAATTAGGACGAAGTTCCTAATTTTCATATCCTTTGTGTCTTGGTGTCTTTGTGGCAAATATTTTTGGTTCCGGTTTATCCGGGTTAAGTTTTATCTTTCAGACTTTCAAAAAGCATATTTCCCACTCCCATGCCCCCACCTCTTGCAATTTCCTGTGCAAGATTTTCATTAAACATTGATTTAATGATCTTGCTTTCATTATCATTTCCCAAAAGGGGATCATTATCAATGGTTGTGTTCATCGATTTTAACATATATGTTATAAAAATCGATTCGAATTCCGCACAGGTTTTTTCAAGTTTTGCCTGGTAGCCGTCTTTTTGTAATCCTGCTCCTTCAAGGCCTGCTACGACCGATTTTATCATTTTTCGTTCTCCTATTCGGCATTTTTTAGGGTTATATAATTTCCAGATCCCCCTGCAGAGCACCTGCCGCCTTTATGGCCTGTAAAATTGTGATGAGATCTCTGGGAGTGACACCAATTGCATTTAATGCCTTGACCAGCTCTCCGATACTCCTTCCTTTGGGAATCAAAAGAAGACGACTATCCTCCTCGGTTATTCCTACATCGCTCTCCGGGGTAACAACGGTACTCCCTCCCGGTGATACGATGGTGCCCCCCCCCATTTGGGTGGCGGCAGCGCCTCTTCCTGACGGGGCAAAGGCAAGTGCCTGTGAGACCTGTTTTGTCTCTTTTATCTGAATACTCAAATTTCCATGGGCAACAGCAACTTTTTGAATCCTTACATTTTCTCCGACCACAACGGTTCCCGTCTTCTCATTGACGATGACCTTTGCCACGCAATCGGGCTCAACTTCAAGATCCCCGATTTGAGCAATCAGATTGACCACTTTGTCTTGAAACTTTTCAAGAACTTTCAGACTTAAAGTTCCCGGATCTATCGGTCTTGCAATGCTTTCCCCTACTTGCGAGTTAATGGCTTGGGCTGCCCTTGCGGCTGTATTAAAATCCGGATTATTTAAAATAATTGTCAATTCTTTTTTATCCATTATCGACAGCGGGATCTCTCTTTCAATGGTAGCCCCTCCACTGATTTTTCCTACCGTGGGATGATTTTTTGTTACACCGCCTCCGGCAGCGCCTCCGGTGCTGTAGCCTCCAATCACAACGGGTCCCTGGGCCAGTGCATAGATTTTGCCGTCAACCCCTTTCAGTGGTGTCAACAAAAGGGTGCCTCCCTGAAGGCTTTTTGCATCGCCAATGGAAGATAGAGTTACATCGATTTTTTTCCCGATCCGTGAAAAAGGAGGATACGTTGCGCTCACAATAACTGCAGCAACATTTTTTACTTTTACATCTTCAGCGCTTATATCAATACCCATATGTTCAAGCATATTGGCCAGACCCTGGATCGTAAAACTTGTTCCTCCTTTGTCTCCGCTGCCATTGAGACCGATAATCAGACCGTAGCCAAAAAGCTGATTCGGTCTGACACCCTGGATCGAGGAAATGTCCTTTATCCGTGCTGCCATACCTGGCGATGGAAAATTGAAACCCAAAACAAAAATAATCAGAGTTATAAATTTAAAACGGCCAGACATAATCGACTACCCTCCCTAACCATCCCGGTTTTTGTTTGTCCGCCACAGGACCGACACCTGCATAGGTTATCCTGGCGTCGGCCACATATGTAGAAGAGATTTCATTGGTTGGACTTACGTCTTCAGGCCTTATTATGCCTGACAAGGTTATATACTGTGTTTCATTATTGACCTTGATCTCTCGTCTTCCAACCACATAGAGATTGCCGTTTAAAAGAACCTTTTGTACCACCGCGGAAATATATGCTTTTAAATGCCCGTCCCGATCACTGGAACCTTTACCATCAAATTTCGTGCCTAAGGATGCCAGCATTAGATCATCTTCTCCGGGATTCTGGGCGAGCCTCGGATTCTTTTCGGCAAGGGCCTTCATATAGCCAAAAAACTTCAGTTTGGCCGCGTCTATACTTGATGATCGACTGGTTTTGGTATTTGCATTCAATTCTGCCTCCGGATCCTCCACAATCCTGACAATAACAATGTCGCCTAGCTTCCGTGCCCTCCTGTCGGGAAACAGGCTGATCCCCGTAGCCTCTGACCACAAAGATCCCTCCACAGGCGGGGAAGGTTTATAAGATGGGAATTGCGGATCATTGACCATTTTATTTCCGGCCATGCCGGAAGCACTTTTTTGCCGGCCGGCACAACCGGTCAGAAAAATTAATGCCATGAATAAAATAATGTATTTTCTGTGCGTCATCTTTGTCCCCCGTCTTTTAAAATGCTACCATTACCGACGAATTATTAACAACCTTTGCGTAAATATCCTTTTTGCTCATCAAATTCTGAACTTTTATAAGATCTCCTAAGCAACCCTTCATCAATACCCTCCCCGGCACCGTCACCCTCAAACCACCTGATTCCGCAAAAATCGTAATGATATCTCCCCTGTTTACAACTGGAGTTTTTTCCAGCATCCATTCTTTAAGACAGGTATCCGCCTTTATATTATGTTTTGCCCTAAGTCCTTCCGCCTTGTCCATATGAGTGACAACCTTTGGAGATAAGCGAGAACCATTTCTTTTGGCTAAATAAACATCGTCCTTTTCTATAACCTCTCCCCTTTTCAAATTGCGAGAAGTGCAAACCACGGATTCAAATACATCAATATAACCTAAAAGCAAAACTTCATTTTTCACCTGTCCGTTTACGTTAACTTCAGCGATTAATTTTACACATCTTTGCAGTCTTATCCTGCCTTTTTGAAACAACTTAAAACTTACAGTTCCGGCGGGAACGGGCCTGTTTCCTTTAACTTTAAACTTGGAAACAACCACATCCGGTCCTGTTTTTCTTAAATGCCGGCAAACATATTCTTTAAAGTGCTTCTGAAATATAGACTCTTGTATGGTTTGATCGCTCGGTTTTATTACTCTTTGAAAATCCTCACCGGCGACAGGTTGCGCCATGTAAGACATACAAAGCCCCAAAAATAAGATCATAATAAATTTACTGCGCATTGTTTTGGCCATAATCATTACCTTGAAATATTATTCACGATCTGCAACATGTTGTCTGCCGTTTTGATTGCCTTGCTGTTGATCTCATAAGCCCTCTGGGCCATGATCATGGAAACCATTTCTTTAACAACATCCACATTAGAAATCTCTACAAATCCCTGAACCAGTGTTCCCATCCCATCTGAGCCGGGAGTTCCGGAAACGGCCTCTCCGGATCCGTCGGTATCTCTGTATAAATTATGTCCCTGGCTGAAAAGTCCCGCAGGGTTGGGAAAAGAATAGAGATCTATGGCACCGAGGGAAGTTCCTGTTCCTTCAGGATCAAATGTGGTTACGGTTCCATTGCTGTCAATAGTTATGGAAACCGTATTTTCCGGAATGGTCATCTCTGGCTGCAACTTGTCTCCATTTGATGTAACAATATTTCTATCGGCATCCAGTTTAAAATTGCCGGATCTTGAATAGAGTTCCTCTTCATTGCTTATTACCTTGAAGAAACCTTTTCCCTCAATAGCCAGGTCGAGCTCATTTTTTGTTTCTTCAAAATCACCCTGTTCGAAAATCTTATGTACTCCAACAGGCATGGTTCCCATGCCAACCTGAATGCCCACAGGAATCTGACCTCCGGTTTCTGTTGTGGACCCGGCCTCACTTATCGTCTGATACATCAAGTCCTGAAAATCGGCTCTGCTCTTTTTAAAACCGGCGGTATTTACGTTAGCCAGGTTATTTGCAATAACATCAATGGCCAATTTCTGGGCGGCCATTCCTGACGCCGCCGACCATAATCCCCTTAACATAATTATCTCCTCCTCTATGGAACTAAACCATAATCGTTAACCATTTTTTCGGTGACTTTATCAATCGATTGAATCCCTTTTTGCACCGACTCAAATGCCCTGTATGTCTCTATCATCTTGATCATTTCTTCTGTGGAATTCACATTGGAACTTTCTAAATAACCCTGCTGAACGCCGACATCCTCGGCTGTGGAAATCCCCCTTTCTTCTCCAGAGTAGAAATACCTTGCCCCTCCCTCTTTTTGAAGCAGCTGAGGATTTTCAAAATCAACAACCAGTAATCTATCCACAGACTCATCATCAACCTGAATCTGACCGTCACCTCCGATGGTTACTTCACGTCCGTCTATTGTGATGGGTCCGTTTTCCCCTAATACGCTATCCCCATTCAATGTTACCAGGGTACCGTTTTCATCAAGCGTAAATGCACCGTCTCTTGTATATCGTATCCCGTTGGCGGTTTGAATTTTAAAAAATCCTTTAGAATCCAATGCCACGTCGAGTTCGTTACCGGTGTGCCTAACAGGACCCTGCGTAAAGTCCGCTTTTGATATACTATTCATCTCAAGCGCCTGATTAAAAGAAATGATATTTTTTTTAAAACCATTGGTATTAATATTTGCCATATTGTTGGCAACGGTTTCAAATCTCATCTGTTGAGTCAAAGAGCCGTCAATTAGATTATAGATTCCGGATATCAATCTTTTTCTCCTTTTTTCATACCTTCTAATTAAATTTTGATGATAAGCAGTTATTTTTTTCCCGGTTTGCTTCTGATATATTATTAGCAATCTTTATGCCAAAAAAGGTAACATTATATTGTTATTCAATATACTGATAATATTATATAATATTCTATGATTGATTTTTTCTTGCAAAAGACGGAAGGAAATAAATGCCTATTGGAAATTTTTGCCGCTATTTAAGGAATACACAAACGCCAGCAATTCTGCAGCAACAATATAAAGATCCGGAGGGATCTGATCATTTATATCAAGTTGTGATAAAATCTCAATCAAGTCAGGATCATTGTGTATGTAAATGTTGTTCTTCTTTGCAATCTCAATAATTTTTTCAGCCACTTTGCCTTTGCCCTTTGCAGTGACTCTGGGGGCGTTATCCGATTTTGGCTGATATTTTAAAGCAATTGCCGTGTCTTGTCTTTTTCTTATCTTCATCTAAGCAACCAGACTTATGGTGCAGCCTTCCTCCTTTATAATTTCCTTAATAAGGGATTGGGTTACGATCTCAGGCTCCTTAATTTGGCACTCCATATGAAGAACGGAAAATCCTTTTTTCCCCAGTGTAGTGATAAACGTCGGTAGGTTTTCTTCAATGACCAATTTTGTTTCTTCCTTTGCCAGCAAAAACCTTCCATAGATCTCTTTTTCTTTAATAGTTAAATCGGATCTTAGTGGACCAAGATTGGACAACTCCAGTAAAAAACTAATCTTGAAAAAAGCGTTATCCTTTTTTTCCCCTTCAGGGTCTCCATTATTCTTTTGATTGAGTTGTATTAATAATTGGCCCACCGTAAAAAATCCGTCAGGAAATTGAATGGGCATGGGAATGAATATTTTTTTATCCTGTTCCAATCCCATGTGATTAAGAAGCTGGATATTTTCAATGGTCGATAAAAACCTGTTGAGAAGAACTTCCTTTTCGTCCATAAGTGATAGTATCTTTAATCCAAGACCTTTTAAATCCTGTTCTGCCAGCTTGTTAACATTATCATTGCCGATTGTTTTCTGAATAAATATGTTTTTTAGTTTCTGCTCCCAGCAAAGACCTGATTTTTCGATAATTCTTCTTAATAGATCCGGCTCGGATTTTAAAAATGATCTTTGCGACAAATCATTCATCAATTGTCTGAATTGTTTTATTTCGGTTTCAATATTCGGATAATGAGTTAACCCTTCAAATAACGATTTCCACAAATTTCCTTTGATTCCGGAAAGTATGCTAGATATTTTAACACAATCAAGGTTGTTACTCTTTGTGTCAAGAAGTTTAAGGACCGGATTCGGAGATACTTCTTCTACTTTTAAGGATATTATTATTCCCTCGTTTAAAGGAACATGTGTTCTGGCGATAACCCTTTTCCCCTTAATAAGGAGAAGGGATTTACTTAAAGAGAGCGACTTGAGGACCTTCCCATTTATAATTTCATTTTTATTCAGTTTAGGAAAAGATTTAGAATTTTCCTCGGATTTAATAAATATTTTTGAGGCTTGCATTGCGGGAGTACCGACTTGAATCAAGATACACCTTCTTTATTTTTTTTCTTTATATCCAAAACGAGCATTACCGTTTCCCTGGGAATCGAAAGAACATCGGCAATCTGTTCCGAACTGTGGCCCTTTTTTTCTAACTTTAATATCTCTTTTTTCTGGTTATCCAAGGAATCCATGTCCATGTTATCATACTGTCTGTTATGAAAAAGTAATGCATCGGTCCTGTTTAGCATAACATTTAAGCTCGTTATCCTCTCTTCCATATTTTGATTAATCATCTTTATCATATGTTTTTTTTCATCAAGTTGTTTCTTAAACTGTTCCGATGTTCTGCTCGCATCGGACAACATAGATTCATACAATTTCAATCTCTTATTCAATGATGAATCTTTTTTAAAAAAGCCGGTTTTCTTGATTAAAAGGATAAAAACAATAATAATTATAACATCAATTCCTATCTGTGTAAGAATTAAGAATTTTAAATCGATAAATTCCATAATTAAACCGTGATATCTATTATAGTTCTTTCTGACAAATTATTTTTTTCTTCTTGTTTTTTCTTTATTGCACCTCTTTTATTATCTTTTTTGCCTTTTTTTTTCTCTTGGTCATTTTTGATATCTATCCGGTTGCTTTCTCCAAAGTCCTGGACTTTATCTTTCTCTTCTTTCTTTTTTTCCTCTATATTTTGGGCAACAACCTGCTGGCTAATTTCAAGATTCTGCTTCTTGACATTATGTACTTCCTTAATCGCGCTTCCCTGGCCGAGAATAATGTTCATATTAGTTGTACTTGCCATTTCATTCACCAATATCTCTAAATATCAAACAAGCGAAAAATCGGTTATAATCGCCTCGCTAACCTCTCCGGAAGTTAATATCTTGTTCACTCTCCTTAAAATTAATGCCTTTACTTTTTCCAATGAGCGGGCATCCTCTGCCGTGTGGATCCCTTGTCCCAGTAATTCGTAAATAATTCCCCGGAGTTGATCTTTTTTTTCTATTATTTCCTTCTTTAATTCCATATCCGACAATTCAAAGGAAAGGGTTAAAGAAATATAAGTATATCGCTGTTTCTTTTGAAAAGGTATAATAAATGATTCAAATATGAATGATTGATCATGTGGAACCGGGAATATATTAATCCGGGAAATCATTTCTTTCTCATTCTCATTTTGAGAAAAATAATAACTTCCCATAGCCAAAAGGCACATCCCTGTCACAAAAATTAAGGACAGCCTTCTTTTCCCTCTGAACTTCTTTGTCCAACCTTTAAATTTATTTTTTTCTTTATATGATTTACTCTCTTTATCTTTGGATTCTTTCAATTCATTCCCGGAAAATGCTTTGCCCTCCGGTTCTCTCAACCCATCGAGTTCGTTTCCGGAAAGTTCCGAGATCTCTTCATCCCCAGGCTCATCTAACTCATTTCCTGTAATATTTGCGTTCTCTTCTCCCTCCAGCTCATTCAGTTCGTCTCCGGTAATTTCTGCGATCTTTTCCCCCACCGCCTCATCCAGATCATCCCCGGCAATTTCTAAGGTTCCTTCTCCCTCCTGCTCATCCACCTCGTCCCCGGCAATTTCTACGATCTCTTCTCCTTCCGGATCATCCAGCTCGTGCCCGGTAATTTCTACAATCTCTTCTCCTTTCGGCTCATCCAGATCATCCCCGGTAATTTCTGAGGTCTCTTCTACCACTGGTTCATCCAAATCGTCTCGGGTAATTTCTAAGATCTCTTCTCCCTCCGGATCTTCTGTATTTTCTTCCTGGTTTAAAGAAGTCATAATCAGTCTTTATAGTATGATTTGAGTTTTACCCTTAACTTTATTATTACCTTTGAATGAATCTGAGATATCCTTGACTCTGTTAAGTTCAGAACTTTTGCGATTTCCTTTAATGTTAATTCATCATAATAATATAAAGACATTACCACCTGTTCTTTTTTTGAAAGCTTTGAAATAGCCTTGGATATAATCTTTTTCGATTCTTTTATTTTCAATTCATCTAAAGGGGAAGTTACATCCGAGATTTGTCTGGAAATTTTTGGAGCTTTACCGTCCGGCATGATCTCATCAAGGCTTAGAAGCCCGGCTCCCTGTGCTTTCATAGTCATCCGATGATATGAATCGATATCAACTCCCATCTCCTCTGCAATCTCAATGTCATCAGGTTCCCTGCCGAGTTTTAACTCAAGGGTTCTCATTGCATCTTCAATTCTGTGAATATTTCTCCTGATGGATCTGGAAATCCAATCCATTTTTCGTAACTCATCCAGTATAGCCCCTTTAATCCTGAGATTGGCATATGTCCGGAATTTAATCTTTCTTGTTGAATCAAATTTTTCAATGGCGTCAAACAACCCCAGGACCCCAGGGCCTATCAGCTCTTCCTTGCATATATTGGGAGGCAGCCGGATCGCCATCCTTTCGGCAATGTTTTTTACGAGAGGCGCATACTTGAGAACAAGCTCTTCTTTGAGCTTTTCATCTTTATTTTCCTGCTCCTCCATGGAAGCCTGCTGATATTTTTTTACCCCTGCCCTCATCACTTAATTCGCCGCCCCTGCCATCAACCTTTTAAAAAAGAATTTAATATTACCGTCATTTGACCTGCCCATTGTCTGAATTAAAAGATAATCGGCCAGCTTTTCAAAGCTACGGCTTGAAGATGCCCCCGGATAACAGCAACTCACCGGTTCTCTTCTGCTTACAGACTCATGTAAATGTTTATCGTATGGGATATATCCGGCATAGTCTATGGATATACTTCCCATAAATTTTGCGATCACACTGCTCAAGTTCTTATAGACAGATTTTGCTTCTTTTTCATCTTTGACCATATTCATCAAAAGATAAAAATTTTTAACCTCATGTTTGTTAAACATCACTTTTATCAGAGCATATGCATCTGTGATAGATGTGGGTTCCGGAGTTACAACCACTATTCTTTCCTGTGCCGCCAGATTAAAATAAGTAACATTTGAGGAAATCCCCGCGCTTGTATCGATTAGCAATACATCAAACTTGTTATTTAAAATATCGAATTCGTTTAATAGATTGATCTTATGGCCTTCTGAAAGATGGGCTAATTCCTGTACGCCTGAACTGGCAGGTATTATGGCCACACCTTCGGGCCCTTTAACAATAATCTGAGACAGCTCTTTTTCTCCGCTAATGACTTCTTCAATGGTATGTTTCGGGTTTATACCATAAATAATATCAATATTTGCCAACCCGAGATCAGCATCAAAAATTAAGACCTTTTTTTTCATCCTTTGATATGCAATAGCCAGGTTACCTACAATATTTGTTTTACCGACCCCGCCTTTACCGCTGGTAACGGCAATAACCAGTGGACCATTTTTTTTTGAAGACTTACTATCTTTCTTATACTCTTTAAGCTTTTGAATCTTGCCGGATTCTTCTTTTATTATCCGTCTCAAATTTGTTGCCTGATCCATCTTTTTATCTCCTACAAAAGATTTCTTAATCCAATTGAAATAAATGTTATGACACAACGATATCAAAAAGCATTCAGTAAAGAATCCTGGCCCAGAGGACCAGGCTTTTGTTTGCCCCTGAAAGGGGCTGTTTTATAGTCAAAGCCTTACAAGTTAAAAGTGACTAAAGTGATCTAAAGTGCCTAAAGTTATGGTGTCGCTTCACTCCGCTGATTTTATAAAATTGACAGAATTCCTTAACTTTAGCTCACTTTAAACTTTAGTTCACTTCAAACTTTTGTAGCTATTCTTAAGGCATAACCATAGAATTCTGACCTGGCCCAAAGTACCAGGTTTTTCAGGGCAAAATAAATTTACACCCTAATCTTTACTCAATAATAATTTCAAGATCTTTCCTTTATCCGCTCCCTCAATATCCTCAGGGACTTTCTGTCCGTTTGTTATATAAGAAATAGGCAAATTTAATTTCATAACCTGGTTTATAATTGAACCCCGCCTTTCTGTTTCATCTGTCTTGGTAAATATGTAACTTAGATATTTTAAGGCGCTGAAATTGACAGCTGCCTTGTTCATCTCAGACTCTGTGGTTGCAACACTCAGAAGAAGATGTGTGCTGATATTCATATCACCCGGCATCATTCTCTTTAATTCCTCTATCCGTGACAGGTCATACTGGCTCTGTCCGGCAGTGTCGATCAAGACAACATTTTTCCCTTCCATCTTTTTAAGGGCAAAAAGCAAATCCTTTTTTTTAAATGCCTGAAAACAGGGAACTCCCAAAATATTTGCGTATGTATTGAGTTGTTCAATAGCTCCTATTCGATAGGCATCTATTGAAATTAACCCGACCTTTTTCCGAAATTTCAACATGAGCTGTGCAGCAAGCTTTGCAATTGTTGTGGTTTTACCAACCCCTGTTGTACCGACAAAGGCTGCTATTATCCGGCGGTCTTCTCCTACCTCAAACGGATCCTTTGTCTTTATGACCTGCATTATCTCTTTTGAGACTTTTTCTTTGACAGTGTTCATACCGTCATCAGAATTCCCGTTGAACACCCCTGTCCTTTCTAAAAAAAGTCTTGCATAATAATCATTAATTCCATTTTTTATCATTCTTGAATAGATGTTGAGAATTCCGGGGGTCAATAATAGTTTTTCTGAAAAACCACCGGAATGATTCAAAAGATAAAGCATCTCTTTTATACTCATGATCTCTGATTTGACTTTGCCAAAAGGATCCGAACGTTCACTTGAAATATTACTTCCTGATGGTATCGCAGTTATCTCAAATAGACTATGGTTACCGTTTCCCTTTATTTTCTTTGTAGAAATAATCATCGCATCATGGCCAAGGACATCCTTAACCTTAGCGGTGGCCTCTTTAATTGTCCCGGCCCGGTATTTTTTAACCTGCATAACTCAAACGTACCTTTCCAATTGATTTAAATCCTATATCACTTAATAGCTCGCTCTGGGACAGAACCATTAATGAGGGAACAAAATACTCCACCATTTTCTTTAAATGCCTTCGTATCACAGGGGATGTCAGAAGGATCGGCTGGATATTCTTTGACATGGCTTTTTCCGCCTCCTGCTTGATAGAAGCAATAATCGAATCTGCAACCTTTGGATCAATGGAAAGATATGAGCCGTGATCCGCTTTCTGTATTCCCTGAATCAGCAGGTCCTCTACACCCGGGTCCATTGTTATCAGTTTCAAAAAACCATCCTCTCCTATATATGGACTGATAATGGATCTTGAAAGCTTATTCCTGACATATTCGGTTAACAGGTCAGGATCTTTTGTCAAAACAGCATAATCAGCGAGAGTCTCAACAATAGTCAACAAATCTCTGATAGATATCCGTTCCCTTATCAGATTTTGCATTACCTTCTGCAAGATACCTAAAGAAAGGAGATTCGGCACCAGTTCCTCAACCGCTTTTGGATAGGACTTGCTTAAGTTGTCCAGCAAATTCTGAACCTCCTGTCTCCCTAACAATTCAGAGGCGTGCTTTCGAAGAAGTTCCGTAAGATGGGTAGCCATTATAGTGGCATCATCAACCACGGTATAGCCGGCAAGCTTTGCTTCTTCTTTCCTTTCCTCAGGTATCCAGACCGCAGGTATATTAAATGCGGGCTCCATTGTTTCCACTCCTTCTATTTTCCTGCTAACATCTCCCGGATCCATGGCCAGATAATGATTCATCATTAAATTAGCACCTGCTATTTTTACTCCTTTCAGAAGAACCTGATACTCGGATGATTTCAGTTGCAAATTATCCCTGATATGGATGGGGGGTATAACCATGCCCATCTCAAGTGCAAACTGCCGTCTTATTGACCGAACCCTGTCAAGAAATTTCCCTCCCTGTTCTCTATCTACCAGGGAAATAAGTCCGTATCCCACCTCCAGTTCAAGAGGATCAACAATAAGCAGATGCTCAACGGGTTCCGGCCCCTCCTCCACCCTTTCTTTCTTCTTTTTTTCCTCTATCTCTTTTATCTTTATTCCCTCTTCTTTTCCGCCAAGCAGGTAAACGCTTCCTCCAATTAAAATGGAAAGCAAGATAAACGGAATATGAGGCAAACCCGGGATCAAACCAAAAAAGAATACCGTAAAGGCTGAAAGATATATAGCCTTTGGGTAATTTAAGAATTGTTTCGCAAAATCCTTGCCCATAGTCCCCTCTGAAGCAGCCCTGCTTACAACTATTCCGGCTGCAGTGGATATGGTAAGGGCAGGAATCTGTGACACCAATCCGTCGCCGACCGTTAAAAGAGTATAATTCTGAGCAGCATCAATGACAGACATTTTTTGTTGAAGCACTCCAATGATAAATCCACCAATAATATTAATAACGGTAATTATTATACCTGCAATAGCATCTCCTCTGACGAATTTGGCAGCGCCATCCATTGATCCATGGAACTCGGCTTCTCTTGTAATCATCGCCCTGCGCTCTTTTGCTTCATCTTCATCTATGAGTCCGGCGTTCAGATCTGCGTCAACACCCATCTGTTTGCCCGGCATACCATCCAGTGTAAACCTTGCAGCAACTTCAGCGATACGTGTTGCACCTTTTGTAATAACTACAAAATTTACAATAACCAGGATAATAAAAACAATCAATCCCACCACATAATTCCCTCCGACCACAAAACTCCCGAATGATTTGATAACCTTTCCCGCGGCAAGGGCTCCCTCATTGCCATGTAAAAGTATCAAACGGGTAGATGCCACATTGAGGGACAGCCTGAAAAGCGTGGTCACCAAGAGTAGCGGGGGAAATATGAAAAAGTCCAGGGGCCTTATGGTATACATGGCCATCAAGAGTATGGTTATCGCAAGGGTGATATTCAAGGCCAGAAGAAAGTCGAGAACAATTGACGGTAATGGGATAATCATTACCACAAGTACACCAACCACACCAATGACCGTAATCAACTCACTGGCTGTTCCGGGACTAATTTTTGAGTTTACGACATCTTCCATTTGTTCAACCTTAAGTATCTACTATTACCGATATTTTTAAGTACCCGACTTTTTTTATAATTTTCATCTTAAAATCTTTGGAGTAATGGAGTGTTGGTGTCTGGTATTTTTTAAGGGATCCTTATGCTTTCCATCACTCCATTACTCCATTTCTCCATCGCTAAATATCCGTTTATAATCAAAGTAACATTCCTACTCCTTGAAAAATTAATATAGATTCAATGGCTCTGAAGTTATGCCAATCCATGTGCATAACCGGATCTTATTTTGTATATATAAGCCAGAATCTCGGCAACAGCCTGAAAGAGTGTCGGCGGTATTTCCTGGCCTATCTCAACCATCGAATTCAGATTCCGGGCAAGTTCTCTGTTCTCCACAATCGGGATGTCATGTTCTTTTGCCAGTTTTTTAATCTTCTCGGCGATCTTCCCTGCTCCTTTTGCGAGTAATTTCGGTGCATTCATGTTAGAGCTATCATATTTTAAGGCCACGGCAAGATGGGTGGGATTTGTAATAATAACATCCGCCTCTGGAACAGATTGCATCATCCTTTTCTTTGCCATCTCCATTTGAATGCTTTTTATTCTCGATTTAATCAAAGGATCACCTTCCGACCTCTTAAACTCATCCTTGACTTCCTGTTTTGTCATCTTGTTTCTGTTTTCAAACTCCCACTTCTGAAATGCGTAATCCATGATTACCAGAACAATCATTGCCATGCCACATCTGATAAACATTTTAAAAAAGACCATAAAAATGTAAGAAAAAATTGCATTCAGCTCCATTTCACCTAAATGGGCAACATTATTCATCTCACCCTTTACCGTGATATAGGCGATTCCGCTCACAACCACCAGTTTGATCAAAGACTTGAACAATTCCATGAAACCCTGTTTGGAAAAAAGCCTCCCGAATCCTTTAATGGGATCTATTTTGGACAGCTTGGGTATAATCGACTCGCCGGATAATACAAACCCAACCTGCATGATATTGGATAAAATTGCCGTAATAAAAATGGCCGCCAAAAGAGGGCTTAACGCCAGTATAAAACGGGTAATCACCTGTTGAGCAAATACCAGAAACTCAGAAATGTTCAGATCGTTCATTGTGGGAAGAGCAAATGATCCTTTCATAATAAGCTGGATATGGGAATAGGTATAGGTCCCAAAAAGGGATAAAGCGATCAGGGCGGACAGAAGTACGGCCACCGAGGGCAATTCCCTGCTTTTTGCGACCTCTCCCTTGTCCCTGAGTTCTTGTCTCTTCTTGGGAGTCGGTTGTTCGGTCTTTTCTCCGGAACTCTCTTCAGCCATTATCTACACCTTAAACAAGTTCATTGTATGAATTAACATAGGGGCGAGTCCTTCAAGATATCTTTCCATGAATCTCAAAAGCACATTTAAAGATATGCCGAAAAAAAACAAGCCGATGCATATCTGGACGGGAAATGCAACGATCATAATGTTCATTTGCGGCATGAGTTTTGTAATCAGCCCAAAAGCGACGTTTGTAAAGAGCAGGGCGGCAATTGGCGGTGCCCCAATCTTCACGGCAATACCAAACATGTCGCCGGATATTTTTGTCATTTTTTTTAACATCCCGACGTTTAAACTTAATGAGCCAACATTTATAATATCAAAACTATCCCTTACGGCGTTGAGTAAAATGTGGTGACCGTTCAACAAAAGAAATAATACAATGGCCACAAGATATGCCGTATTGGCAAAAATTGAGACCTGTACGCCGCTTTGAGGATCAAGCACGTTGGTGATTGCAAACCCTGTTTGAAATCCTACCATTTGTCCCATCATCCTAACCCCTTCAAAAAATATTTGAACCAGAATTCCCAAAGTCATTCCGATAATTATCTCTGACAGGATCAACTGAGCTATTCCCAATAGCGTGCCGGGAAATTCCACCATTTTATTATTGATAACGGGAAACAGAACTATAGTAATAACAAGGGCCAGCCCGGCTTTTACTAAATTCGGAATAACTCGTGCACTAAAAAATGGAAACATGACCAAAATAACACTGACCCTTATCAGCACGAGAAAAAATGTTTTGTATTCTTGATATGTTATGGTCAATATATCCACTGCCAGTTCCTCAATATATAAATAACCTATCTAATAAAATAGGGTATCTGCTCAATAGTCGTCACAGTAAAGTAAATCAAATGATCAAGCATCCAGCTGGCAAAAAAAAGGAGTGCCAGTAACACGATCAATATCTTAGGTACAAATGTCAATGTCATCTCCTGGATCTGAGTCACCGCTTGAAAGATGCTTATGACCAGGCCCACAACAAGACCAAGACCCAGCATGGGCATGGATACAAGAATGGTCGTCCTTATCGCCTGCTGTGCAAAAGTAATAACAGATTCCGGTGTCATATTTATCCAACCAAAAAACTCTTTACCAGTGAACCGACGATCAAATTCCAACCATCCACCAGAACAAAAAGCATTAGCTTAAATGGAAGCGATACCATAATTGGCGGGAGCATCATCATCCCCATGCTGAGCAATACACTCGCAACGACCATATCTATGACAAGAAAAGGGACGTATAGAACAAATCCGATAATAAAAGCGGTCTTTAACTCGCTTATCACAAAAGCCGGGATCAGAATGGATGTGGGAATATCTTCCTTGTTCTTTGGTTTATCCATCTTTGCCATGTTCACAAATAAGGACAGGTCTTTTTCTCTAGTCTGCCGGAACATAAACTTTCTAACCGGATTTATAGCCGCTTTAAATGCGTCTCCCTGGGATATCTCTTCCTGCAGATATGGCTGAAGTGCGTTATTATTGATCTTCTGCCAAACCGGCATCATAATAAAAAAGGTCATAAATAAAGCAAGCCCCGCAATGATTTGGTTGGAGGGGGTTTGCTGCGTTCCAACCGCTTGACGTAAAAAGGTAAAAACCACAGCCAGCCGGGTGAAAGACGTCATAAGTATAAGGATAGCCGGTGCTAGAGTAAGAACCGTTAATAAAAAGGCAATCTGGAGTAAAACTGAAACATCACCGGGATCCCCACCTTTTTCTACCCCTATATGAAATGAAGGTAAAATTAGATCGGCGGCCCAAGTATTTTTTACCAGTAAAATGCAAGCAGCAAGTGAAATAATGATGATAAATATTATGTTGCTTTGTCTTTTATTCCTTAATCTCATCTTCTTTTCCGCTGACGTTTTTGCCGTTTTCACCTTGTTTTAAACCATCAAGTTTTGTTAAAAAACTAATTCTTCCCGGTGCAATACCTAAAACAATCCTTTGACCTGAAACCTCTATGACCTCAATCCTCTCTTTCGGTGATATATGCAGTGAAGAAAGGACCTTGATGAATATATCTCCCTTTACCTTTTGCTTTGGAAACAAATACCTTTTCATCAAAATAAGAACCAGCGCCAAAAAACCAAGCACAATGGAAAGCATGGCAATGGTCTTAATCCCCGTGTTTATCAAGTCCGTTTCTAACATCCCGCTCACCTCAAATATACGTCATCCCAAAGACTTAACCCGATCAACAGGATTGATAATATCAGCCACCCTTATTCCGAACTTATCATCCAGAATAACGACTTCACCTTTTGCAATCAATTTATTGTTGATATATATATCCAGAGGTTCACCAACCGGTTTGGTCAACTCTAATATGGATCCCCGGCCTAGCTGGAGCAGTTCATTTACAGGTATCTTGACCTTGCCTAATTCCACAGAAACATCCAGTGGCAAATCAAGAATAAGGTCCATATCGTAATCTTCATTCTGCTGCGATCCGTTATCCTGTGATGCATCCTGGGTATTGTTTTCTTCTGTTTTATCATTTGCCTCATCCATCTTTTACTCCTCTTTTATTATCTTACTTATTTTTACAGCTTTCCTGTTGTTGCAGGACCCCGGAGAACCCCTAAATTTCGGGATACCTTCGATATTAACAATAGCGAGATCACCTGCTTTTTGATCCAGTAGTATCACATCATCAATCTTCATCTTCAGCAGTTCCCGGCCTGTAATCTTTGTCATCCCCATTATGCAATTCAATTCCACATTCATATCCATTATCCTTTTTTTAATATACCTTCGCCACTCCTTATCAACCACCATGGATTCATCGTGAAACCTTGTTTTGAGCCTGTCTCTTATGGGTTCAATTGACGAATAAGGAATACAGATGGTAATTATTCCCGTTCCGTTTTCGAGCTCTACCTCGAATTTATTTACCAAAACCACATCTTCGGGTTTTACAATTCCTGCAAACTGGGTATCCATTTCCGAATGAGAAAAGACAGTCTTAACTTCATATACATCGGACCAGGCCTGCTGAATGTCTCCAAGAATTATTTTAACAATTCTTTCCACAATCTTTGTCTCGATTGCCGTGAAACATCTGCCTTCGAGTTTTACATAACTAACGCCCTTGCCCCCAAACAAACTATCAACAAAGGAAAATACCAAAGTACCTTCCAGAACTACAAGAGAATGCCCCCTCAATGGTTCAAGGCTAAATATATTAAGACTTGACGGCACCGGGAGAGAAAGACAAAATTCATTGAATTTAACAGACTCCGTAGAAGTCAGACTCACATCCACAACATTCCTGCTTAATATGGGAAGGCTTGTCCTCAAGAAAGCCACAAGCCTTTCATTGATAATTCCCAGAGCGGGCATCCTGAGATGTAATGGCCCCGCCGGGACACTAAAATCATATGCCGTTATCTCTTCGCTTTTTTCAGGTACGTCTGTTTCGGTTTCAACCTTCCCCTCAGTTATCCCGCTTAGAAGAGAGTCAACCTCGTCCTGTGATAAAACGTTTCCCATTATTGCACCACAAATTCTGTAAAAAATATTCTGCGAACGGTTTCATTTCCGAGTATCTGATTCATCCTTAATAAAATCGCATGTTTTAATTCAAGCTTGCCTTCCATTGTATTAATATCCTTCAATGTCTGACTGGAAAGAAGAATAAGTACGGTATCTCTAAGTTGCGGTATATTATTATCAATCTTCAATTTATCCTCTTCTTTAGCTACTTCTATCTCCATGCTGATTTTCAAGTATCTTTTACCGATACCTTTCTTATCAAACAAGTTAACTACGAATGACCTCAGGGGGATGATTATGCTTACCTGCTCTTCTTTTACCGTATCTTTTTCATCGGCTTTTTTATACTTGGTATACCCATAAAATCCGCCGGCTCCCAGAAAAAGGACAACGACCCCTATAATGATAAGCTTAATTTTCGATTTCTTCGGCTTTTCTTCTTCTTTTTCTTCTTCTTTGATTTCCTCTTTATCCTCGGGCATTTAACCCTCCTCTATATTCTTAAATATTATCTCAACTCTCCTGTTTAATGATCGGTTTTTCGGGGTGTCGTTTGGATAGATGGCTCTGAAAGAACCGCAACCTCCAACATAAAATCGTGACGGTGACAGCTCTTTATTTTTTAAAAAATAGTCTAAAACTGAAAGGCCCCTGTATGCGGACAGTTCCCAATTTGATTTGTATAACTTATTTTTAATTGGAGTATTATCCGTATGTCCCATAATTAGAATATCATTGGAGCATTCATATATAGCATCGGCAACCGAATCAAGAATAGGATATATTTCCTTTTTTACTATGGCTTTGCCAGAATCAAAAAGGATGTTTTCATTAAAAGAAAGAACAACACCTCTCTCATCATCAAAAAGGGTTATTTTTTCATCAATATCTTTCAACACATCTTTAATTTCCGGAGTTATTTTTATTTTAGACAGGAAATGTTCCTGATCAATCACCAACATGCTATCGCTATTATTATATTGCGATATAAAAGATGAAAAGTCAGAAACCTTCCCGGATGACGTGAATTCAAGCACTCCGGTCGATTCAGTGAAGTGAGTCATAAGGTTTTTCAGCTTCTTTGTATCCATTGAAGACATTGTGAGCAACAATACAAAAAAAGTGAGGAGCAGCATCACCAGGTCTGCAAATGTCACCATCCAGGCATTGGGATCAAAATCATCGCCGCTCATGTGCTTTTCCTTTTTTCCGGAAAGTTAAAATATTTTAAAGTCAAACTTCTTGTAGGTGAAGAAACCGGATGGTTTTTTTCCAAAGACTCTTTTAATGTAATTCGGCGCTTTATAATTCAAAATAATCTCCACTCTTCTGTTTTGCGACCTCGATTGCCGGGTATCATTGGAAAAAGTCGGCCTGAAACTGCCGGATCCACAGGGATTCAAACGTTTTGGCGAAACCCCACCTTTTGATATGAAATATTTCGCCAATTGAATGGCCATGAGTGACGAAAATTCCCAGTTAGACGCATATCCTATTTCTCCGGCCTGGATATTGTCTGTATGCCCGACGATTTCTACCGGATAATTTCCCTTGTTTATAATACCGCATATTTTATCTAAAACAGGTAATATGGACGGTTTGAGTTCACATCGCTCCCCGTTAAAAAGGATTTGTTCATTTATGGTAATTATCAATTTGTCCCCCGCGGTCTTTACGATAATGTCACCCGGCCAGGGTGTCGTATTTTTATTCATGCATGATAAAAGTTGTTCAATGGTTAATTGTTCGTCAACCATGGGGGGCGAGGGGGGCATAATATCTTTTCCTGTCTCCAGTGGTGATAGTCCTCCGGGTAATCCGCCAAAAGCACCGATTAGCGATCCTATGGCCACGCGTGACCGGTGTTTATCTATTACCGCAATAGAATTGAGCAAAATAAAGAAGGTTAAAAGTATGAGAAAAAGGGAAACGGTCATCACCATTCCGATGTCAGCTCCGTCATCATCAATTTTTTTTTTCTTTTTTTTATCCATTCTTTATCAACCCTTCTCCTTGGCAGGGGGTAGAAATGCCAGGAGTTTCTGTTCAAGGATCCTTGGGTTGTCGCCATTGGAAAGGGATATTATCCCCTGTATCGTCATCTCTTTGGTCAACATCTCTTCTTTGCTGCGGGTTTTAAGCTTTCCTGCTATGGGCATACAACAGATATTGGCCATAAGCGAGCCATAGAAGGTTGTGAGCAATGCCACCGCCATGGCCGGCCCGATCGTGCTCGGATCGTCCATGCTCTGCAGCATCTGAACCAATCCTATAAGCGTGCCGATCATACCCATGGCAGGAGCAAACGTCCCCATGGAGGTAAAAATATCCGCACCCAGCTTGTGTCTGTCTCTAACAAAATCGATTTCCGTATCCAGGATGTTCTGGATCTGTTGGGGCTCCAATCCATCGATAGAAAGCTGAACCCCTTTTTTTAAAAATTCATCCTTAACTTCCTTTATTTCGCTCTCTAAAGCCAGAATACCTTCTTTACGGGTTTTATTGGCAAAACTCGTAAACTTGGATATAAGTTCGGTAGCGGATATAGTTTTCGTAAAGAGTGCTTTTTGCACCACCTTGATAACACTGAGAAAATCTTTTAAGGGATATGCAATCAATGTTACGCCAATGGTACCGCCCACAACAATACATAAAGAAGGTACGTTTATAAATACATTCAGCCCCGAGCCCATAAAAATGGCGCCAAGCACCAGGCCGGTTGCAGAGAGAATACCCACTATAGTTGCAATATCCATAATATTTCCTTGATGTCGTAATTATCTAACGAAGGGTTATAAAACAAAGAGATTTGCCTGGATATACAGCAACCTTTGTGCCATTCTTATTTTTGAAAGGATTATTTTTTTAAGAAAAAGATAAGATAGATATTACAGGGGGATATGAGGACCTTATATATGTTTGAAAAAGACTTGTCAGTTAACCGGCGTCAAGTATTGAGGCAGATGTCAATATTTTGACATCTGCCTCTTTAAAGTCGATCACCTATCTCTTTATATTAATGAGTTCCGAAAGCATCTGGTCCGTCACCGTAATAATTTTTGAATTCGCCTGGAAGCCACGCTGGGTGGTAATCATTTTGACCAGCTCAGCAGCGATGTCCACATTGGATTGCTCCAATGCATTCGGGGCGATGCTTCCCAGCCCATTGGTTCCCGGCCGATTGGTAATTGCACTGCCGCTTTCCCTTGTCTCGCTAAACAGATTTCCGCCCTCTTTAAACAGTCCTTGTTCATTTTGAAATTTTGCCAGACCCACCCGGTACAGGGGAATAAGCTGCCCGTTGGAATAGCTCCCGGTAATGATACCCTCCACATCCACATTCACCCCCTCAAGGTCACCGGCGCCATAGCCGTTAGCCGACTGAAAAGTGGTTGTCGAAGCAGTGGCATACTGTGACGTGGAAAGAGAACTGTTGGCCCAGGTGGATCCATTATATCTCGACCCCAAATCAATCTCAATGGTCTGGGGGTCCGAATCTGCGAAAAAAACCCCATTAAAAGTAAAATAACCGTTTGAGAGATCGTCTGGTACCGTCGGGACGATATCAGCCCCGCCGTCAGGATTGATCTGACAAAGAGATACATCCTTTATTGATCCGGAACTGTCAAATTCGATCATCCCTCTGGCCAACTTTCCCGCCCAAGCATCGCCAGATAGTGCTAAGGCAATACCACCTCCGTTTACCCTGAAGTCTTCACTCGGGTCGCAGGTAACTATAAATTCATATGCCGAATCGGTATCGGCCTTGTCAAAATACAGGGTGATATCATGGGTGCTCCCCAGGGAATCATATACACGCAGTGACGTCAGGTATTCATAAGCATTTTCATCTATGGGTGGGGTATTTGCGGCATCCCAGGCGTCGTCGGACAGGGAACTATCAGATCCTTGTGTATTGTCAGATCCATCGGAGTTCAGGTTCACAATAACCTCAATATTACTCGTCACCGAAGGAGGCGAGGTAAAAGAGCTCATAGCGATATCGGTTATTGAACCCGCATCATTGCCGTTGGCATCCAGTGACCATCCCTGTACAATGTAACCTTCGGGGTTCGTCAGGTAACCGTTCTGATCAAAACTGAAATTACCGGCTCTGGAATAAAAATTATTTAAAGTGCCGTCTTCTTTTAATACAAAAAATCCTGCACCGCCTATGGCCAGGTCCGTGGTATTTCCTGTGGATTCAAATGAGCCCTGCTCGAAAGAGGAGGTAATATCTCCCAGGGCGGTTCCTCTCCCCACCTGAGATGTCCCGGAAAGGGTAGCAACCGACTGGCTCAAAAGATCCTGAAATGTAAAGGCACTCCCCTTAAATCCCACGGTGTTGACGTTGGCAATGTTATCTCCTATAATTTGCATGGCATTACCTAAGGTGCTCAGTCCGCTGATTCCTGAGAAAAGTGAACTTGATAAAGACATTTTATTTCCCTCCTTAGTTTTCTGTCGTTGTTTTGTTTATTTCAATAATTTTATCCTTACTAATTAATTTATCACCGATCATTAAATAAGGATCGCCGTATTTATATGTCACACCGGTGACCTCCCCGGTGATATAAGTATTTGCTGCAACATAATACCCATTTTCATCTCTGGCCGTGACTTCAAAGGTATAGGTGCCGTCTTGCACGATCTCTCCACTTTCATCCCTGCCGTCCCAATCGATATTGTGCTCCCCCTGATCCTGCCATCCCGGATAAAAGGTTCTGATTTTCAACCCATTGCTGTCATAAATACTTATTGTAGTGTCTGCGCTTTCTTCCAGGTTGAAAAAACCGGATAAAACCTCGCTATCTTCAACTGAAATCGTATTTTCATCCGCCTTAACCGTTTTGCCGATCAACCCAATCAAATCCTGTTGCCCCCCCTGGTCGTTAAGCGTTTCCTTGATATCGGTTAGACTTTCATTCATTCCGTATAGCTGTTCAACGCTGGTAAACTGAGCCAGTTGAGCGGTAAATTCCGCGCTGTCCAGGGGACTTAATGGGTCCTGATTCTTAACTTGGGCGATAAATAGTGTCAAAAATTGATCGATTCCAATATCTTCGGTATCGGTTCCGCTAGATGTTTTTTTATCCCCAATAGATGATCCTCCGTAATCTGTATTAATTCCCTGTATGGACATGAATCACTCCCTCCTTTTAAATTGCCAACCCATTTAACTGCGAAAGCGGAATTCTGTCTTTTATAAAAAAACTTACATCCTTAATTTTAGGCGCCCCGGTTAAATAGTCCTGCCGGAATTTCAAGCGATTAAATAAAACTACGAATAAAAAAATAAAAAAAATGTCACCGCGAATAAACACAAATAAACACGAATTTTAAAATAAATTTTATGTCCATTTGCGTCCATTTGCGGTTAATTATCAGTAAAGGCATTTTAGCCATTTCTTTTTTTAGGCATATTATGCCACTAAATTTAATAAATTATTGCCGACTAGCATTTTCAGCGGCTCCGATTGTAAGACTTCTGCACTATTCTTCGAGATGAAGCCTCCCCTCCCATCAGAATCCTGATTCCATCTTTTCCCCTCTTTTGAACCTGCCAAGGATTGTCCAAAGCCGTAGTTGATCTGGATATCGATGTTTTCGAGCTTTATCCCCTGTGAAACCAGGGCCCCTCTGAGTTCGTGTACATTGGACAGTAAAAGTTCTTTTACCGAGCTATGCTCAGCGATCATCCCCAGCTTTAACGCATTGTCTTTAATATCAATATTGATTTTTACTCTTCCTAAGTCCGGGGGCTTTAATTGCAATCTTACGATCCGGTCACCCCTTAGAATAGATCTGGATATCTGCTTCCCTACCTGATCAACAAGATAAGCCGGCAGGGAGCTCCTGAAAGATTTGTCATTGCTCTCAGCTGCATTTATCGTCTCTGAAAAGGTAGAAACCAAAGTCTGAGTCGGGGGTTCCATGATTCTGGTTCCTGATTGAATATCATGGCCTTTATTGCCAGCCATGTTTTGAAACCCCTTGCCATGGGATGAATTTGAAAACAGCTCGACTTTTTTTTCATGATTCGCATATTCAATATTTTGACGCCCAATGTTATCGATTTTATCATTTTTATCATTTAAATTAGTCAATAAGCTCTGGTTATCCAAAGATCCGACATTATCGTTTATCTTTTTTTTTGCAATCGGATCATGAAGTTTAAAATTAGCATCTGCCGATGATGAAAATACTAGATTTTGTTTTTCTCCTGATATAACCACCCGTTCGAGCAACTGGCCCATGGTGGATTTCAATTCAGACGGCGGTTTATTTTCTTTGCCCTGCCCTTTTGTCATCTGTTCCAGTGACGTGATGAAATCTTCTATGGAAATTTTTCCGGCTTTGGCCTTATCCGTTAGATTCAGACCCATCATCTCCATTTTATTTGAGATCTGATGGACCGTATCACGATCTTCAATGGTTTGGATTTTATCCCCTATCCGGTTTTTGATCTCTTTTAATTTTATTGCAAATATTTTCGGATCAACTCCCCCGCCTTCAACATTTGCGGCACTCAAGACATTATCAATCTCTTTGGGTGTCACTCCAAAGTTTCTCAATACCGATTCAAAATAGGGAATAGAAGACAATTCTATTATGCAAGTCTCTTTATCATCTTTTTCTGATCTTTCCGCCGGATCAAGCTCCGCTATTTTTTGAAAAAAGTTCGCAAGATTTATTTCTCTATCCGGGTTATTATTTTTGAGTTCATTTAAAAACCTTTCCGTTTTTTGTTCGGAAAAACCGCATTGCAAAAGAAATTTTTTCAATAAAAAAAGGTCCTCTTTATTTAACGATATGTTATCCAACGCTTTTCCTTTTGCTAAAAGCTCTTTTCGAAATGATTCAAGGTAAAAGCGGGGTCCTTTTTTATCTGCGGACATTCCTTTCAGGTAATTCTGATCTTTCCCGTTAAAAGGACTTTTTTGAACCTGGTTCAGGCTGGCCAGGATATTGGATAGAAAATCACCCTTGCCTTTAGATTTTATATGTTTATTATCGTGAACTGTTTGATTCTCATTAAGTAATGAAGCTGTTTTTAAAATCATCGGGTTCATAACTTTTTTTACCTTGATAAACGCGTGAAAATTCTTTTGCGAAATTTTTAACCCTTACCTTTGAAAATATTTTTCATAATTTATTAGCAAAGGTTGTGCCAAAAACCAGTGTTTTTTTTAATCTTTAATTTCAGATGGTTATAAAACAGAAGAAATTAATTCATTGGAAAGTGAATTTTCAAAAGGAAACATTTTGCCTGATGCAACTGCGCGGAAAGGAAAATTTTGCCTATTTTGAACAAAAACTTGATTTCTAAAATGTAATAATATATAGAATTTGGAAATGGATTGGATCAAGGAGTAAGAATGACGGTTGATGTTATCAATAATTGGCCATTAATGGTGCTTCCGCCGGTCGCTGATAAGGCCCTTCAAAAAGAAACTTCTCTATATTTTCTCTATCAAAATCGCCAGAAGCCCATAATCATGGACATCAAAACAGAACGCAACTCTGATACCCTCCGAGAAAAGGGAGCGTTCATTGATATTTATATTTGATACCTTTGCAAAACACCACCCTTTACAATATTTTATTCTCTTTTAACAAGCCCTTCACTTATTTCTGCCGCCTTTTCTATTTTGACAAATGACAGTATTTTCCCTACGGCGTCTCCCTTCATTTTGGACATAAGTTCTATGGCCAGTTTTATGTCCAGCTTCTCAATCAATTCTGCTGCATTCTGGGGTTTCATAGCGGAATATACTTTTATAAGATGCTTGAACTTTTGAGCTTCGGCCGTTTTCTTTTTTTCAACTTCAGATCTGATTTCATCCCTTAATTGAGAAAGTTTTGCAATTTTCTTATTTATCTCATCTTGAATGGATAAAAGTTCCGCCTTTTTTGCTGCAATCCTCTTTTCTTCTTTTTCTATTTCAAGCTTTTTTGAAATAAGATATTTCAGGTCGATGGTCTCTTCTTTGGCTTTTTTTTCATCTTTCTTTTGGGTTACCTCAATATCTTTGGCTTGCTCCGCCGCTATTGCATCTGCATGCTTAAAAAAGGGATCCAGGCCAATCCTGTACATAAAAACAGAGCCCAATGATAGCTTTAGCATAATCAAAAACGCCAGAAGAATCTGTGTTCGCAACTTCACGGCCTTCGCCCCCTTCCGGTTATAACAATCTCATCCAGGACCTTTTGATCCTCTCTTTCAGATAATTCTATATACTTGTGATGCTTCAAATCTTTCAGAGTCTCTAAGGACTTTTTCTTAATCGATTCATTTGTTAAAACAGCTTCTTTGGTTATTACATTCTTTTTTTCTTGTTTTAAGAGAGTATGGGCCGATTCAAGTTCATGCTCGATCTTATACAAATATGCCAGGTATATTTTATATCTGGGAACATCTATCCCTTTAACTCCTTCATCAATGCAGCTTTTTGTTATTTCTATTTTTTCTTCCGATAACCTTTTAACTTCTTTTTCTCTTCTAATACATTCATTTCTTGCATTAAATAGATTTATCTGTGCCATTTTACATAAGTATTTTCTATAATCGAGTATCTTATCGAGCCGAAATGTAAATGGTTTCATATTCAAATTCGTTCGCTTCGCTCACAATTGGAATGATAGAATTACCAAAACATTTAATCATTTTGTAAACAAAGCTTTCAAGCGCTCAACACCTTCTTTAAAAGTTACCTTTTCATTGATATCCTGCTGAAGAAATGTGTTAATTCGACCAATCATCTTCTTGGCATAATCAATCCGGGAATCGCTTCCATCAACATAAGCGCCGATATTAATCAAATCCTCGGCTTCCCTGTAGGTTGCAAGTACCTTGATCAGCTTTTTAGCACTATCAAGATGCTCGTGATCAACGATATCTACCATTACCCTGCTAAGACTGGCCAGAACATCTATAGCAGGATAATGCCCCTTCTGGGCAAGACTACGGGATAGAACAATATGACCGTCAACGGTGGAACGAACCGCATCCGCTATGGGTTCGTTCATGTCATCCCCTTCAACCAAAACAGTATACACCCCGGTGATACTACCTTTTTTTTCGACGGTTCCGGCACGTTCTAAAAGCTTGGGTATCTGGATAAAAACACTCGGAGTATAACCTTTTGCCGAAGGAGGTTCACCTGCAGCCAATCCAATCTCCCTTAATGACATTGCAAATCTGGTAATAGAATCCATAATAAGGATAACATCCCGTCCCTTATCCCTGAAAAATTCAGCGATTGTGGTGGCCAGATGGGCCCCTCTTATCCTGACAAGAGCCGGAGAATCAGATGTTGCAACCACAACAACCGATTTTTTAAGCCCTTCTTCACCAAGACTCCTTTCTATGAATTCTCTCACCTCCCTGCCACGTTCTCCGATAAGAGCGATTACGATGACATCCGCAACAGTATTCCTGGATATCATGCCCATCAAAACACTCTTTCCCACGCCGGATCCTGCCATTATAGCTATTCTCTGGCCCTTCCCCAGGGTTTGCAAAGCATTAATGGCACAGACACCCACATCAATCTCTTCATGAATAATCGTTCTCTTTAATGGATTGAGAACATTTCCATATATGGGATATTCTACTTCCGACGATATCGGCCCCTTCTTATCTAAAGGTCGACCAAGGCCGTCTATAATTCTCCCTAAATATTCCGCCCCAACTTTAACGGAGGGTTTTTTACTTACATCCACGATCCGGCTTCCGGGCTCAACCCCCCTGATTTCACCAATAGGCATCACAATGACTCTTTTGTCATTAAATCCTATCACCTCAGCCTGCACATTTCGGCCTTCTGAATTTTCTATATTACAAAGACTTCCAACACTCAGCCCCGGCCCATTGGCTTCGGCAACAATCCCGGCAACTTTTACTATCTTGCCACACAGTTTTATCGGACGGCATGAACTGACGGCATCTATGTAGTTGTCCCATCTGATTTTTGGGTTCATATCATACATTTTCTTTTTCGTAGAAGGCATCTTCCAAACACTGACATATCTTTTCAAGCTGGGTTTCAATCCCGGCATCAATATCACCATATGGTGTTTTCAGATAACACCCCCCTCTTGTAACGGAAGGGTCGGAAGTCACTGTTATTGATTTTAGATCTTTATACTCCTTAAAAAGCTCCGGTCTTAGTTTTTCAATATAATCGTAATCTTCCGGGTTGACATTGAGAATAATTTTACTTTTTTCAATTACGAGATTCAGTGCATTAAAAACAGCCTCTTTTACTCCGCTTTCATCGATTTGTGTCAAATGATGGACTATCTTTTTAGCAATAGCAAAAGTTAAATCTAATATTTCCTTTTCATGCTGCTTTAATATATCCAGTTTAAGACTGCTTATTTCATCAAAAAGTCTCTTTATATTTTCAACAACCCTGTCTGCCTTTTTTTCTCCTAACTCAAAGCCGTCTTTTTCCCCCTGGACAAAGCCTTTTTCATAGGCTTCTTGCTCTATCAGAGACACATCCACCGGTGTCCCGCTCATGGCACCTTTTCCCACTTTCTTCTTGTGTTCACGGTCTGGGTATCCTTCAAGAGGAATAAATTCCGCCCTCTTTAGTTCTCCTTCTTGAAGGGATATAAAGCCATAATCGTTTTTATTATTAATAAGTTCATTCTCTTCAAAAGACTTCATATCATAATTCGTCCAGGGTTCTTTAGGTTCTGATTCATTTTCCGTTTTTATTATACAAAGACATCATCACCGCCCTTGGCCAGAACTATCTTGCCTTCCGACTCAAGCCTCTTTGCGGTTCTGATAACCTCTTGTTGGGCCTCTTCAACCTCGCTTAATTTAATCGGGCCCATAACCTCCATATCTTCCTTTAGCATTTCCGAAGCTCTTTCTGATAAATTACTAAATATCTTGTTTTTCATCTCTTCAGAAGAGGTTTTTAATGCCTTTATCAACATCTGGTTATCCACATTCTGAAGAATATCCCTGAAATTTCGATTCTCAACCTGCAAAAGATCTTCAAAAACAAACATTTTTTGTTTAATCATTTCTGCCAAGCTATCGTCCTCTTCTTCTATATGGGACAGTACGGACTCTTCTGTATTTCCATCAACAGCATTCAAGATATTGGCCAAAATCTCTATCCCATCAAATTTTTTAGTTGATCCTCCAATTTTTGAAATCTCTTTTTTAATCACCTGGTCCAGCTCATTTACAACATCCATATCAACCTGCCCGATTTTTACTATCCTTAAAGCAATGTCCGCCTTAAGATCATCAGAAAGTAACTTGAGAACTTCCGCAGCCTTTTCATGCGGAAGGTAACTCAGAATCAGGGCTATCGTTTGAGGATGCTCCCCTTGAATGATACCAACAAGGTTCTCCGCCGGCAAGTAGGAAAGATCACTAAAAGGAACGCCGCCGCCTTCTCCCCCTATGACCTTGAAAACTTCTCTTGCAGTTTCTTTATCCAGGGTTTTATTTACAACATCCTTAAGAAAGTCTCCTCCGGAAATCATAATGTCGCCGTTGCCTTGGATATTTGTTAAAAACTCCTCCATGACCGAGTTTAAAACATCAGAAGGAATATGATTTATTTCGGACATATATTGCCCGATCTTTTTAATATTTTTTTCATTTAATTTTTTGAAAAATGCTGTTGTAAATTCCTCTCCCATGGTCAGCAAAAAAATGGCCGCCTTCTGTGGTCCTGTTAATTTATCGGCACTTAATTTTATATTTCCCATTATTCTTATTCACCTATCCACCCTTTAACCAGTTGTTGAGCTTTTTCCGGGTCATTTTTACTTATTTCACGAACCCTTTCTATTCGATTCATTTCTTTTGATAAAGGAAGGCTTTCATATTCTTCAGAAACGGATGCAAGTTCTCTACCTTGAGCGGTAACTTCTTTTGTAATGTTATTAACGCTCTTTAATAAAGGTTTGACGACCAGCATAAAAACCATAACCACTAATAGAAAATTCACTATTGCTTTTCTATAGTCTTTCACGATAGTTAATACTTGATCAAATTTACTGAGTTCCATTTCAGCGGTGGTGTCCCTGGGCGCTGATCCCACAAAAGAGATGGAACTTACCGAAATCTGATCTTCCCTGTCTTCATTATATCCCATTGCTTTTTTTACTATTTCTTCAAATGTTTTAATTTCCTGTTCACTTCTCGGGATGTATTTTTTATGGGTTGTTCCATCTTCTAACTTTTCTAACTCGTAATTCCCGTCAATGACTGCGGCCACGGATAGTCGACTGATTTTTCCTGCCGGTTTTAAGGTTGTCCTTGTGATTTTATTGATTTCATAATTTGTGGCAACGTCCTTTTTTGTCTTTTTGTTCTGAGCTTGATTTGGAGACGGCACAACACCTCTTCTTTCATCAATTACTGTCTGCGCGGTTCTTTTCCCCTTTTCACCTGCCTGCATGACCTCTTCAATATTTCTCGAACTTCTGATAACTTTTGCTGATGGGTCGTATTCCTCTTCACTCAAGGTAATCTTATCAAATTCGATTTCGGCATTTACTCTAACTATTGCCTTGCCGAAACCTACAATACCTTCCAGCATGCTTTGAACATTTGTTTTTATCTCACTTTCAACATTTGTTTTATAGTCTAACTGTGAGCTACTGAGATCGGAAGAAGATTCATCGCTGATCCCGCCCTTGAAGATAAGTCTCCCTTTTGTATCAACAACCGTGACATGTTCCGGTTCGAGCCCTTCAATGGCACTGGCAACAAGGTGTACGATTGACGAAAGTTTCGCAGGAGGTAAGTTTGACCGTAAATCAAGCTGAATTGACGCTGATGCAGGCTCACGGTCTTCGATAAAAAGAGATTCTTGAGGAATGGCGATAAACACTCTGGAATCATTTACCTCTTTAAACCGGTTTATGGTTCTTGCCAGCTCACCTTGCAGGGCTCTCCGGTAATTCAATTCCTGTACAAATTTAGTGGTTTTAAAATCTGTCTGGTCAAATATTTCAAACCCCACATTACCTCCGTTAGGCAGACCCTCACCCGCCAGGGACAGGCGCAATTCGTATACTTTTTCTTCCGGTACCATTATCATCGTCCCATTGGCCCCGACTTTGTAAGGCGTGTTTCTTTCCTTTAGCTTAGCGGCAATAGCACTTGCATCCCTTTGGGAAAGATTGGAAAACAAAACTTGGTAATTTTCTTGATTTGTCCAGAAAAACATTAAAGCAAATCCGGTGACCACAAGAATAATTACAAAGACCATGCTGATCTTTTTAGAAAGAGGGAGTGAATTTAATAAATAAAAAAATTGCCTGACCGACTCATTCATGCGAATATTTTCCTTTGTAAACGTTTAGCCACAAAGACACGAAGACACCAAAGATTATAATGGGATAGCTAATAACAAAAACAAACTTCATTGCCCTTCTTCGTGCCTTAGCGCCTTAGTGGCCGATCTGTTAAGCTGTATATACAACTTTCTCGGCAATATAAACGGTTAAAACTGCATACGCATGACTTCTTTATATGCCTCGACAGCTTTATTTCTTATTTTAAGGAGCAACCGCATGGATATATCGACCTTCTGGAGGTTTATCATTGTCTCATGAATGTCGGCTTTGCCTTTCAGAAGATCCACAATGGACTGGTTTGCATCTCTCTCCAGTCCATTAACCCTGTCCACAGCATCCTTTATAACTTGGCCGAATTCTGTCTGAGTTCCCGATTTAATGTTTGCATTATTTTTGAGTGCAACCTGCTGCAAATTTCCAATTTTTAGACCATTCATGTCTTATCTCCCGATTTCAAGTGCTTTAATGGCCATCTTCCGTGTTGCCTTAATAGCAGCAATATTGGCTTCAAACGCCCTTTTGGCCATCATCATGTTTGTGGTTTCAACAACAAGATCAATATTCGGCTTGAGCAAATACCCTTCATCATTCGCATCCGGATGGCTTGGATTATAAACTTTTTTAAATGGACTTTGATCCTCGACCACATCTTCGATTTGAACTCCCTCAACTGTCGAATTTAAAATATCGCCAAAGTCCTGATTCGGCGGCTTTGTGCTCATAACCACCATCTTCCTCCGGTAAGGCCCGCCATTTTCCGTTCGGGTCGTCTCAATATTGGCCAGGTTGCTTGCAATGATATCCATCCTTTTTCTCTGGGCATAAAGCCCTGAGGCGCTTGTTTCAAGACACACTAGGAAATTCATTCTATTGTCCTCCTTCTTTAATAACCTCTTTAATTAAGGCTATTTTTCTCAAAAGCGTTTCAACGGCTTCCCTGTACATCAAATTATTTTCTGTAAGTTTTGTCATCTCTTTATCTATATTGATCCAGTTATAACCGTTCCATTCACCTTCTTCCTCAAAAGTTTCAATCCCCTGTTGTCTCATGTTCATATTGATATGCGCGGGATTTGTCCGGGTCAAATTCAGCTGATTATCGGTTTCCAGAGCCCGATCCAGCGCTTCTTTGAAATTAATATCTTTTGGCTTGTATTTTGGCGTATCTATATTACTGATATTACTGGCTACAACAGCATTTCTTTTCTGAGTGACACGAATTGCCTTATCAAGGTCATTGAATATTTTACTAAACGATAGTTTATCCGGCATAATATTTTCCTTTATCTATTTTTTTCGGCCAAATAAAATATTAGCAATTTGCATGCCTCTTTTATTGAATTTCCATTTTTTTTCTGTATTCATTTAATTTGTTTCTCAGCGTCCGAACGCTGATCCCTAATATTTCGGCGGCATGGGTCCTGTTACCGTTGGTTTGATCCAGGGTCGTGAAAATCACATTTTTCTCCATTTCTTTTAAAGATATTGTGGGCATAAAAGGATGTACCACGGTTTCGGACGGTCTGTTTTTTTCTGTCATAAAAAGATCTTCCCCATCTATAAAATCTCCCTTGCACATAAGAACCGCCCTTTCAATGATATTCTCAAATTCCCTTACATTCCCCTTCCATGGCATCTGCATAAGTGAAGCCTGCGCCTCCTGGGTCAACCCTTTGACAGATCTTTTATTTATACTGCAGTATTTTTCGACGAAATAATCTGCCAGCCAAGGAATATCATCTTTCCTCTCTCTTAAAGGAGGCAGATAAAACGGTATGACATGCAACCGATAATGAAGATCTTCCCTGAATTTTCCCTCATCAATCTGTTTTTCTATATCCCTGTTTGTGGTAGCAATAAATCTGACATCCACAGGCACCGGAGCGGTTCCGCCAATCCTGTCAATCTCCCTTTCCTGCAAAACCCTTAAAAGTTTTGACTGAAGCTGATAATCCATCTCGCTGATCTCATCCAGAAGCAAAGTTCCATGATTGGCCAGTTCAAATTTTCCTTTTTTTCTGGAAAATGCACCGGTGAAGGAGCCCTTTTCATGGCCGAACAGTTCGCTTTCCAGTAAAGCCTCGGGGAGTGCAGCACAATTAATCGCCACAAAGGCTTTATCTTTCCGAGAACTATAATTGTGGATATACCTGGCAAACAGTTCTTTGCCTGTTCCGGACTCTCCTTGAATAAAGACGGACGCATTGCTGTCTGCTACCTCTTTTGCCAGCTTTAAAATCCTTTTCATTTCCTTGTTTTTGGTTATTATTGTAAATTTACCATTCGAAGCTTTCTGGTCAGTAGTATTAAAACCACCGGATATGTACGAGGCAATGATTTCTATCATTTTGAGTGTCAGGGGTTTTAACAAAAAATCTTTTGCGCCCAGTTTCATCGCCTCCACTGCTTCCTCGACCCGGGCATTCTCTGAAATGAGAATAACCGGCAAAGATGCATTGACTTCTTTTATACGTTTTATAAGGCCGAACCCATCTGCTTGCGGCAAATTCATGTCAGTGATCACCAGATCATAATGATCCCTGATTATTTCTTCAAAAGCCGTCCTGCCGTTATTAGCAGTTTTAACCTGGCAACCGGATTCAATAAAAACTTTACACATATGATTTAACTGACCGTCAATGTCATTTTCAGCCAGTAATATTTTCTTTCCTATCATCACTAAATTCTTTCTCCGATTTTTGAGCCGAATTTAACATTCCGTAAATTTTATCACTATTAAAATTAATCTCTTTAATCTTTTCTTGAGCAAGGTTGCTCCAGAAAGGATCATTGAGGCTCAATATTTGATTATAGAGAGCAAGGGAATCTTCTTTTTTATTTAATAGTAAATAACATTCAGCAATTTTGAACTTTAAAGACATTTTATCGCTTTTCTCCGTTACCGTTTCCATGGCCTGATTAAAAAAATTAACGGCTTTTTTCGCATAACCGAGATTAAGGTAGAGACCTCCTATCTCCTGATAGATATTGTAACCGGAAAATTCGCAATCTTTTTTTATGCCGTTAGCCTGGTTTATTGCCTTTAAGGCCTTTTCAATTGAGTTGCTTCCCGTTAATGCCTTTGCCTTTTCTATCAGGAGCATTGCCCTTTTGCATTTTGTTACAGGGTATCTCAAGGCCACAGAAAGCGTGTCTGCCGCCAGCTTATATTTCTTTTGCTTCAAGAAAATTCTCCCCTTAAACTGGTATGCATCTGAAACGTATTTGTCTGACGGGTGCTTATCTATTAAAATATCAAATCTCTTTAATGCACTTTTAAATTTTTTGATTTTAAATAGGTGTCTGCCAACAAAAAACAAAAGATCGGCGGGCTTTTCACTGTCCAACAAAAGCGGTTCAGCCTTTTTAAATATTTCTGTGGCCGTTTTTTCAAGATTCATATTATGAAAGGCTCTTGCCACAGGCAAATACAACTCGGGAGCATTCACTATTAAAAACAGCTCTTTTTCCTTAAGGTAGAAATTTATGGCGGTTATATACTTTTTCCCTTTAATTTCTTGCTTAAGGATACCCTGCATCGCTACTAGCAAGGCATGCCGCATTTCTTTTTTTAAAGATGTACCTGGATACTTTTTTTTCAATTCCTTTAAAACGTTAAAACTCTTTTTATACTTTTTATCTTTTTGATATGTAATCGCCAGCTTCAGCGAAGACAGTTGCACCAAAGGATTCTTTTCATCCCTATCAACAGAATCTTTTACAATATTTTCATAAATCTCTGTTGGCGAACCGATCTCTTTTTTTGTTTTTTCCATCAAATATCCTTGTTCTTGTTGTTCAGCCAACCTGATTTGGCTTATAATCGCACCATCAGCTTTTGGGTAGCGTTTAAGAACCATTCTATAAATTTTTGCAGCATCCTCCATTAAATTCTCATTTCGATATGTGTCGCCAATCTGGGTTAGTATGAGATGATTCACTTCTCGACCGGGACAAGTATTATAAAACCTAAACAGGTTTTTTCTGGCTCTGATATTATCTCCAAGTTGATAATAGTTATATCCCAAATATAAAGAAATCTCCGGAAACTTAATCAGGTTTTCAGGATCGGCTTGCTTGAGTGTGTTAAGAATATTAAGAGAATCATGAAACCTGTTCATTTCATAGAGGATCTTGGCCTTTAATTTTCTTGCTTCCATTCTTTCTGGCATATCCGGCAATAAGGAATTTATATGTTCTAAATCGTTCAACACGGACAGGGCGTCTTCTCTTTTTTTTTTTAACAGCAACACACCTACCTTCTTCATCAAAGCCTTCACCGCCCAAATAGAGTGGCTATCTTTCTTTATAACAAAGTTATAATATCCAAGAGCCTCATAATAATTTTCGATTTTAAAATATAAGTTTCCTATACAAAGGAGGGCCTCGGGCACATAATCTGATTCAGGAAATCTATTGACGGCGTTCTCATAATGATCTTTAATTTCACTAAAATGATCTGAAATAGATCCAGAGTTTAATTTTTTATAAGATTTTGCCAGGATAAAATATGCCCTCTCAGCATATCTTCCTTCCGGATATGTTTTGATGAGATGATTTAGTTTTTCGATGGCACCAGGCCAGTCTTGAGCGTTGTAACACCCAAGACATTTCTGAAATAATTCGGTGTCCCGACGACCGTCATCTATCACCGCCCGGGTCAATTTATTTTCAAGAATCCCTCTTTTCTGGTGCTCTCCTTCCGAACCTTTTCGCGCTTTATTACCATTTTCCACTTCATTTTCTGCAATTTTAATGTCATTATTCAACGTTTTCGGATTGTCAGGAACCCCATTATACATATTCGAATTTTCTTTTTTGGGAAGTACGGCATCCCACTTGCTATCACCCGTCTCCGTATTCTCATCCACCTTTGATTCCGCCATTTTCTTGCCGGCTTCCTTTCCGTGAATTTTATCTCCCCTGTCTTGTTCTTTATCCATCTTTTGCTCTGATAAAAGAGATACAGCCAACCCATTATGAGCGGGCCGGGCGGTAAAGCCTGGGATATCAACTCCTTTTATGTCTAATACCAGTCTTATCTTTTCAGGGTGATATCCTATCCTTATTGTTTTCAAACTTGGGCTTTCTGCTGAAATTGAAGCTGTTCCAAACAAATCCGTATTACAAAATATATCAACAATAATCCGTGGCGGTGATTCCAGGGTTGTGGTTACATATTCAGAAATTCTTCCGTCCCCCAAAATATTCATGGTTGTTCCTGATTTTGATTCATGCATTGTAATTGATACGATTCTGGTTATAACCGCCTTATTTGAAAGCGGATTAGACGGTTGTACGCCGGCATTCATTTCAACCGGTGGCAACAGAAAAAAAAAGGATAAAACAAAGGCATAGATATGTTTTGTAAAACAGCATCTCATACAGCCCTTTACAGCAATTACTATGCCAATGGTATAAAAGTTTATGCTTTGCTCAATTGGGTATGATAAATTGTTGGGAAACCGGAATTGCGAAGATCCGACTTCAGCGAGATCGGCTTAAGGGAGGTCTTTTTTAACACATTGGTTTAGTTAATAAAGTCCTAAAACGTCCGGTTGGCTCGTTGGGCTTCTGCTTAAGGCTTTAGGAGTTCATCACCTGATATATAAAGAGAATGTTGGGATCATGGAATGATGGAATAATAGATCCCAAAAAAGGTAGGTGTTGTGATGTTAACCGTCATTTTTTTGACAACCAAAAATTTAGGGCCTTGGCCTCAATTGGAATAATGGGCCTACCCCATGGCTGCATCATAAAAAGCCGGATTTTAATGGCAAAGTAAAAAGCTCCAAATTCAAGGCGCGCAAATTCCGCGGAATGAGACGTACTTATAGTACGTCGCAGTGACGAGGAATGCAGCGCAACGCAGAAGTTGGACTTTTTACGAAGCCATCAACCCATGGCTGCATCATCTATATCTATGTTCTGTTTCTTAATCTTGGCCACCAGTGTTGTTCTGTTAATATTGAGTAGTTTTGCCGCCTTTGATTTGACCCAGTTGCTTTTTTCCAACGCCTCAAGAATAATCTTTTTTTCATAATCCTTAACCGCCTCATGAAAGTTTAAATCTTGTTCCATAATCACTTGGTCAGAGGATTGAACGGACCGGCTTTTCTCTTGAATTATTTCAGGGAGGTCATCAAAAGATACCAACTGATTTTCACACAGAATCGTGACTCTTTTTACTACATTTTCAAGTTCTCTGACATTGCCCGGCCAGTCGTAGGCAATCAAAGCATCCATGGCTACCGGTAAAAAACCGGTGATGCTTTTCTCTTTTCCCCTTTGAAATTTTTTTAAAAAAAAGTCGAGAAGCAACGGTATATCAGATTTTCGCTTTTTTAAAGAAGGGACTTTGATTGGAATAACATTTAATCGATAATAAAGGTCTTCCCGAAAGGTCTCATTGTTTATTGCGGTTGTTAGATTCCTATTAGTGGCGGCGATAATCCTGAGATCTACATGAATTGTTTTAGTGCCGCCTACTCTCTCGAATTTTTGTTCCTGCAATACCCGTAAAAGCTTAACTTGCAGCCCAGGGCTCATTTCCCCTATTTCATCTAAGAAAATGGATCCGCCGTTGGCCATCTCAAATCGACCGATCCTTCTTTTAAAAGCACCCGTAAAAGCCCCTTTTTCGTGGCCGAAAAGTTCGCTTTCAAGCAATGCCTCAGGAATAGCGCCGCAGCTGACAACAACCAGCGGCTTATCGCTGCGGTTACTGGTATAATGAATAGCCCTTGCTATCAATTCCTTACCTGTTCCGCTGGCGCCGGTGATGAGAACGGTGCCGTCTGTATCTGCCACTTTCTCTATAAGGTCGTAGATCTTTTTGATAGCCTTGCTTGTCCCCACCAAGTTGGTATAATTATATTTTCCACGTAATTCCTTTTTAAGTCTGATATTCTCTTCCTCAAGCTTCTTAAATTTAAGTGCCTTTTCAACAACTACCAAAAGCTCGGTGGGTGATACCGGTTTCGTAATATAATCAAAAGCGCCCTTTTTTATTGCATCAACCGAACTCTTAATTGTTCCATGACCGGTAAGAATGATGCACATGGTTTTTGGAGATTTGGATATCACATGTTCAAGTACCTCCATACCACTTATATCCGGCATCATGAGGTCGGTAAAAACAAGGTCATAATCATTCTTCTCTAGCTTTTTGATACCCAATTCACCGCCTGAGGCGGTTGATACTTCATAATCATTGGCCTTTAAAATTTTGGCCATCAACTTTATTATTGAAGGATTATCGTCTATGACTAATATACTTGTCATTGATCTTATCTTTTAATCATATAATGGATAAATTCGTAAAAAGTCGAATTTATCACCTTTTTAGGCGCTAACCTGTGAATTTTGTAACTTCTCAATAAGTTCTGGTGTATGAAATAATCATATGAACCCGAATCCATAATTTATTGAAATGTTATTTATTTTTGTGCTTTCTATGGCAAAACATTTTTTTCGCCATTCCATCACAAAGCCACTAAGAAAAAAATTAAAAATATGTCCTTTGTTTCTTTGCGGCTTTGTGGCATTTTTTTCTGCCCGGTCCGCCTTACGCCCTTCAACAGGAAGGAAAGCTTTTCCAGGTTGGGTTTTAATTCATTATAATTAATTGGTTAACAAATCAAGGACAAAACGTTCATCTTGCGATTTCTTGTGAAATATTTATATTTATTCGCTATTTTTTTAAGCTGTCAATATAGAATGAAAAATAAAATATTCCTTGGTTGGCATAAGGATGGGTTTGCGGTGGTAAACAGGGAAATCCTGCTAAAACAAACTCAAAAAGCTTTGTATGTTTTTGAAAATACCTTTTTGAAATAAAATTATATAAAATCCCCTCGATGGAATTTATATACAGCAACATTGGCAATTACAGCCAGATCTTTGACAATTTTTTTAAGCGCTTTATCGTTATGAACGGCATCTACAGACTCAGCCTCGATTAAGCTTACCTCTTTTTCAATATTTTTCACCAAGGGCCCGATATCTTTTAATGTCTTTTCGGGATCGGTCAACTTTTTTGTATAATCATCTAAAAGGTTAAGAATTTTATCACTATGTTTAATGACGTCAGCCTTGCTGCCCATAGATGGTGACAGGGTTGCTTCATTGATTTCATCAATTTTTTTATCAAAAACTTGCTTGAATCCACAATCACTATCCACCTTTTTAGGTGATGACCGTTGCCCTTGGAATGAATCATAAATTCTGTTTATATCCATTTTTCAATCCCCCAGTTTCATTACAATATCCGTATTACCTATTTATTCGGCATTGAAAGCCCGTCTCTTTAGAAAAAAAGTAACATCTCAATAAATTATGGATTCGGGTCCATATGATCATTTAATACAGCAGAACTTATTGAGAAGTTATGAAAAAAAGCGTCAACATATTAATATTCCGTTAAATAACTTTGGATCAGCCGTCAAATACCTTATTAAGTTTTTCAGTTATTGTTTCGGCTGTAAACGGTTTCACTACGTAATTACTTACCCCTGACTTGACAGCTTCAATAATATTATCTTTCTGGGCTTCAGCCGTAACCATGACAAAAGGTATGTCTTTTAATTCATCATCCGATCTAACGTTTTTCAGGAGTTCGATTCCCGGCATTTCCGGCATATTCCAGTCACACATTATCAGATCAACTTTTTCCTTTTTTAGCTCTTTCAGAGCGTTTTTGCCATCATCGGCCTCAATAATATTCTTAAAGCCAATCTGCTTGAGAATATTTCTTAAAATCCTTCTCATTGTGGCAAAATCATCAACGATCATAACTTTCATGTTTAAATCCATGGGTCTCAATCTCCTTAAGTTTAATATAATATTTTATGCCCTGATAGTATAGGAATTTCCTTTTTTAGAGCGGCGAAGCCGCGTTATATAGAATCGCAAAGCGATTGTATAACTTGAATCTTACATAAAATTGATGGTAATCCTTTTAATGGCAAAAAATACCCTTCCCAACAAAAGGATAGCGGAAAATTTTTCCGATTTTGAGGAAAAAAATCATAGCACACTCTTTATTTTTCTTATATTCCCCCTCTGCCTTTGAAAAACAGAAGAAATAATCCTTTCCCTGTCATTTATGCTGAGATCAAGAAATGTTATCCCCAGGTTGTAATGGGTCCCACCGTCTTTATTATCCGTCTGCGTGACATGGACAACTTCACCAAATATGTCCATATAAACAAGAGGAGACTTGGATAGATAAAACTTTGTATGAATGATCCGTCCGTGTTCAAGGGGCCTATCCACCATTATTTTCATTCCCGAGCCACTAATATTTAGCCCCACTCCCTGATTATACAGACCATTTACGGTTTTATCCTTTGATAATAGATATAGAATCTGATCCAGCTTTTCGTCTATCATAACGAGATGGTTTATCAATGAGGCGTTTATAGGATGGCTATCATTCATCTCACTATCATTAACTTCAACACTCGGTTCTTGGTTAAACGGTGGGAAAATTGCCTCATTAGATTTTTTCAGATCTTCATATTCATCCTTTGTCATTGTCTTGAATTTGACGTTAAACGAAAAATTCCCCCTGACAAAGGAACGTCTCTCTTCCGATTGCATATCAATCCCCTTGGATGAAAAAAAGAAGAATGGAAAATAATAAATCGCAAGCAAAATATGCAACTATCATACCACCGATAAATTAAAAATTTACAGTCAAGTTAAATGAAGGGTCGGGGAGTTTTTTAAATTCAACCGCTCAATGAATAATAAGCG
>Ga0272444_10000083_pt1 | contig 122196 bp, 75 predicted proteins | sample SSMForm13_FD_201033 | JGI IMG/M metagenome (GOLD analysis project Ga0272444, IMG submission 201033) | Marine sediment archaeal communities from Little Sippewissett salt marsh, Falmouth, MA, United States - SSM-Form-13 | ecosystem: Environmental > Aquatic > Marine > Wetlands > Sediment ...
ATGATCATCCGCGGCGGCGAAAACATCTATCCCGTGGAAATCGAGGCGGTGCTGCACAGACACCCGAAAATCGAAGAGGCCGCCGTAATCGGGGTCCATGATGAGTACTGGGGTGAAATCGTGAAGGCGGTCCTTGTGCTCAAAAGGGGGGAAGAGGCGACGGAAGAAGAAATTATTGAATACTGCCGCGATCGCATGGCAAGCTACAAAAAACCGGCGGTAGTGGAATTTCGGGATGCACTGCCAAAAAACGCCATGCAGAAGGTTCTGAAAACGGTGCTTCGCGAAGAAGCGCTGAAAAAGTAACCTCTATCGGAAAATGGTGTGTGAGCAATATCACAAAAAAGCGTATTGACAAGCATGAGGGGAGCACTTAAAATACAAGTCAGAGTATCTTGGTCTGGAGAGAACGTACCCTTATAATTGATATATATGTTCCCAGGGTAGGTTTTTCCAGGGTAAGAGATTCCGAGACGTTGCGTGCAACTGCTCGTTAAAAGCTCCGCAATGAATACGTTATTAGAAGACCTCCGTTTTTCCGGGAAGCGGCATGGCAAAGGGTGACCCACATAACCGATTTGAGCTCGAGGGGCTTGAACCCAGGGTGCTCTTGTCCGCAGATATGGCGCCTGCGGCGTCGTACCTCTATGCCGCGGTGGCCGATACCTTTGATGCTGACCTGCGGGAACCGGAATCGCCGATCGAAGTGCCCGTCACAACGGTGGAATCCCCTGCCGATACGGGCGATGCCGCCCCCTCGGCCTTACTCTATGCATCAGACCTTTTTGAAGGACTTCCCCTCGCGGACGCCCTTTCTCTGACCGCAGCCGAATCGAGTGGTGACGATCCGTCACAGGATGAAGCGGTCGATGAAGGCCTGCCGGCGGAAGAAATTTCTCTGTCCATGAGCGCTGTGGCGGGGTTGCCGGAAACGGGTATTCCTGAAGAAAATCTGCTTGTTACCGATCAGGGGCGTCCCGCGGCCGGGTATGTGTCCGTGACGGAGATGATGGTCGCCACACTGACGGCGCCCCACAGCCCACCCTATCTCGCTGCTATTCCTGAATATTCAGATGATTTCGCAATGGCTTCACTTTTAACAGGAGAAGTTGAAGGCGGTGGTGAGTCCGCAGCAACCTCCACAGGGATACGTGCGCCTCTGGGGATAGTTGTGCTGGCGGAAGAGGCGCTGCCCGATCTGGTGATAAGCCCCGACAGCACCGCACCGCTTCAGGGGTATGTGCACGATGCCTTCCAGATCCCCTACACGGTGACGAACCAGGGATCGGGCGCTGCCGCCCCAGACCTGTGGTGGGATTCGGCCTTTCTCTGCCCCACTCAGACGTTCAGTTATGATAATTTCATAAGCTGGTCTCAGGCGGCCCACGAAGGGGGTGAGCCACTCGGCCCGGGAGCGCACTATTCGGGCACTATGGATTTCAGTGTGCAATCCTGGCGTTACGATTCTATCACCGCCGGGCAGACCTACTACCTGTTCCTGGTGACCGACGAGCAGAACGTGGTGCCGGAGTCCGACGATGCCAACAACACTGCGTCATCCCCTATACCCATCCAGTTCGATGTGGCGGATATCGACCTTGAGGTCACCGGGGTGGATGCCGGAACGACTGCCGAGATCGGGGCTCCCGCCACCATGAATGTCACCGTGGTGAACCACGGGGCCGATCCCGCTACCGGTAAAGAAGGGGGGCTGTGGGCGCATCTCTACGCGTCAACCGACACCACCTTTGACCAGTGGAGCGACACCTATCTGGGCCTATACCCGGTGACGGACCTGGCGCCCCTGGCCGGGGGAGATACCGAGAAAACGGGGACGATCACCTATACCTCCGAGAATCTGTCGGTCGGCGACTATTATCTGATCGCTCGCGTGAATGTCGCCGAAGGGGATGACTGGAACGGGGACTATGCCCAGCCGGAGGAAATAACCGACAACAACCAGGGAATAACCTCCTCTCCCGTCACTTTCACCGCCCCCACGATGGACCTGAAGGTGACGAATGTGAGCGTTCCCTCAGCGATCACGACAGGGTACAGTACCAATATCTTATGGACCGTCACCAATGACGGTTCTTCAGCGGCGGGAGTCGCAAGCTGGAACGATTATGTGTATCTGTCCTCCGATGCCGCCTACGGAAGCGATACCTATGTGACGAGTCGGCAGCATACCGGAGGGCTTGGTGCGGGAGCATCCTACACCGCATCCGTCACCTTGAATTTCCCCCACGCCCAGGGCGGGTATATCCTTATATATACAGATGCCAACGGAGACCAGCCAGAAAGCGACAATCAGAACAACACGGCGTCAGCGCCCGTCAATCTGACTTACGCGCCTGGTGACCTTGCCATCAGCGGAACAGTGGCGCCCGCCACCGCCGCCGCCGGCGATTCGATCCTTGTGGAGTTCACCGTTACAAACGAGCAGACGGACACGTTCTCTGTCGGAAGCTGGACCGATTCCGTGTATCTTTCCGACGACGCTGTGCTGGATTCGAATGACACGAGAATGGCAACTTTATATCCTTCCGGCAAGGTGCTTGGAGAAGGCGATGGGTACACGAATTCCCAGACCGTTCAGATCCCTCACCGGACCGGCGCCTATCTCCTTTTCGTGACGGATGAGTACGGCGCACAGCCCGAGACGGATGAAACCAACAATACGGTCGCCGTGCCCATCAGCGTGAGTTATACCCCGCCGGACCTGGTGGTGAGCGACGCGACGGTGACACCCACCAAATTTGTTCCCGATACGGACGGCAACTACCCTGTGGAGTGCTCCTGGACGGTGCGCAACGACGGAGAAGGGACCGCCTACCCTGTCGTGTATTCCTGGATGGACACGTCGGCCTACCTGTCCACGGACGAGATTTTCGATACCAGTGATACACAGCTTGTGACCCGCTATCGGTATGATCCCCTGGCCCCCGGCGCCAGTTATTCCCTTTCCTGGAGCGGGACCATCAGCAAATCCCATGTGGGGAGCTATATCCTTTTTGTAGCCGACCGTCAGGGGCACGTGGCGGAAAGCGACGAGACCAATAACACCAGAGCGGTGGCAGTGACCATGCCGTCGGCCGATCTGGAAGTGACCGCCGCAAATGTGAACAAGAGTGTTGTGGGAGGAAGCGATCGCTCCCTGCTCCTGACGTACACGGTCACGAATACGGGGAATGCCAATGCATTTGCCTCCAATTGGTATGACCGGTACTATCTCTCCGACGACCAGATATGGGATGACGAGGATACAGAGTTACCCTATTCGTCGTTGTATGTAAATAGTGGAGATGAATTTACCGCTCCCTTTGGCCCCGGCGCCTCGTATCAGATTTTGGAAAAAAGCGTCTCCATCCCCAAGACGGCACTGCCGGGAACGCGCTATCTCCTTGTGGTGACCGATGCGAATCAATACAACAGCGAACTGAACAGAGCGAACAACGTGCGGGCCATCGAACTCTCCCTGGGGGAGGGGAACCTGACCATAAGCAACGTCTCATGGACGCCGGCGCCGGTCACTGCGGGCAACTGGAACGACTCGCGCTCCTTGAAAGTGCCCACCGCGCCGACGACGTTTACTCTTGCCGAAGAGGCCACCATTACCTCGATCACCACGCGGCATTCCTCTAATGCGCCCCAGGTGACGCTGTCCGTCTATAGACAGGACGGATCAACCGTGGGCGCATGGACGGCCGTGAGCGAAGGCTCCTATGACTGGACCGCCGCGGTGAATCTCACCCTGGCCGCCGGGACCTATAGGGTGGGTGTCTCGGACCAGTCCACCTGGTACCGCTCCGATGCGACCGGCGCCGGCATCGCCCGGATCATCTACACGCCGGCCAGAACGGACACGGCGCTCATGGGGATGGAGGTGACCGTAAACTGGACGGTGACCAACACGGGTTCCACCTCCTATACGTATTATATCTATGACGCCGTCTATCTTTCCACCGATGCCGTCTGGGACAATAATGATACATATCTTACCTATACATACGCGTATTACAATGCCGATACCCCCTTCGCACCGGGAAATACTTATACAAAGAGCGTGAATGCGAAGATCCCGTCGATGCCTTCGGGACCATACCATATCCTGGTGGTGACCGACTACTACCGATCCTATCTTGAAACCAGCGAGGCGGACAATGTGGCGGTACTGGCCGCCGATGTCCAGGGGCCGGATCTGATCGTCACGTCGGTAACAGCCCCGGAGGCCGTGTCCTGGGGCGAGTTGATCAGGCTTTCCTGGACGGTGAAAAATCAGGGGGCCTACGCGGCAGGGTCTACCGATATCTATGATTATGCGTACCTTTCCACGGATGCCGTCTTCGATCAGTACGACACCTATCTGGAGGATTTTTGGTCGGCTCCTCTGCTGCCGCTGGCGCCGGGCGCGAGTTACACGAACAGCGGATCATTCCGGATCAACCCCGCCGACGCGGGAGAGTTCTACCTGATTCTGGTCGCCAATCGTTACGACTATCAGGGCGAGACCGACAACGGCAACAACACGCGGGCGATACCGATCACCATAAATGCTCCTCCCGACCTGGTGGTAACCGAATCTCTGGCGCCCTCTTCAGGTTCTTCGCAAGGGATCATCGACGTGTCCTGGACGGTGGAAAATAAGGGCGACGGCCCGGCGGCCGGGCAGTGGTATGATATGATCTTCCTTTCCCAGGAGCAGGCCTGGGTCGCCGACTATGAAGGGTACACCCAGCAGGACTACCTGGGCTTTTTCCTGTCAGAGGGTCAGACGGCGCTCCTCTTTTCCGGCAGCTACGGACGGGTGGAAACCGGGCTCAATATCGATCAGAGTTCGGCGGGATCGGGGGCGACCTTCGAGGCCTGGGTTCTCCCGGTGTTGAGCAGTTCGGGACAGCGATATGTGATCAGCACGTCCAATTATTATAATGGCAGAGAATGGAGCATCCTCCAGGAGGGAAATACCTGGCATGTCTGCAACGGGATCGAGAGCATCGACACGGGGCTCGCCGTCGAGGTGGGAAAATGGCAGCATCTGGCCGCCGTATTCCAGGTGGGCGTCGGCATTACCTTCTATAAGGATGGCGAATCCTTCTCCACCGGCGCCATAGAGTACTCCACCGCCGACAGGGACGTGGTCATCGGTACCAATCCTGCGGACCGCTACGATTACTTCTATGGCTATATTGATGAAGTGCGGGTATGGAGCTGCGCCCGAAGCACCGCCGAAATCGAGGCCGATCGGTCGCGGACGCTCTCCGGCGCCGAGACGGGGCTGGCCGGCTACTGGAAATTCGACGACGGCGCCGGCCTGATCGCGGCGGATTCTTCCGCCGGCGGTCACGACGGGTCCATGATCGGCGGCTACTACAGCACGTCCCCCGAATACGCCCCCGCCTGGGTGACCTCCTCCGCCGCGGGTTCCTATACGGTGACCCGCAAGATGCGTCTGCCGTCTGACATCACCCTCCCCAATCCGGCCGATCAGACGACGAATGTGTACTGGCTCCAGTTCTGCACCGATTATGCCTACAACCAGGGAATCGGCCAGCAGGGCGAGTCGGACAACACCAATAATTATCCCGTGGCGGCAAATGAATACGCAGGTGCGCGGCAGATTATCATTGAAAACTCCGACCTCAAGATACTGACGGCGCCCACAGCTCCTGCCACCGCCTCGGCGGGGCAGTACATCCAGGTCTCCTGGACCGTGACCAACGAAAATCCGGGATCGGCAAACGCCTCCTACTGGTATGATTATATCTATCTGAGCCGCGACGACACCCTCGATGCCGGCGATACCCGAATCGGCAGTGCATCCCATTCCGGCGGCCTGGCAGGCAATGACTCCTACACGGTCACCGATTACTCGGTGTACCTGCCGGGTGATTCCGTTGGAGTGCTGTGGCTGATCTTCGAGGCCGACGGGAGCAACTACCAGGCCGAAGTGGACGACGCCAACAACTCCTATGCCGTACAGATCGTGGTGAACGCCCCCGATCTGGACGTGACCGCGGTAACCGCCCCCGCGTCTGCAGTGCTGGGCGAGACGATCACGGTGAGCTGGACCGTAGAGAATATCGGACAGTATGACACCACCACGGGGTGGTACGACAGTGTCTATCTCTCCGATGACACGGCGCTGGACGAAGGGGACACCCTGCTGGGAAGCTTTGCCGTGCCGCCGTACACCCAGAGGCCACTGGCGCCCAGTGCCGCTTACACCGAAACGAGAAACCTCTTCCTCCCCGAGACGGGCATAGGGAGCCGCTATCTGCTCTTTGCGGCCGACGCCTACGGCTATCAGGGGGAGACGGACGAGACGAACAACCTGGCCTATTCGGCCATCACGCTGACGGCACCCAATCTTATTGTCGCTGCCGGTGATGTCACCGCGCCCGCCTCCGCCGTGCTCGGCGAGACCGTGACCATATCCTGGAAGGTCACCAACTCGGGCAGCGAACCGGCGGCGGCCGACTGGAACGACTATCTCTATCTGTCGGTCGATCAGACCCTTGATCCGGGCGACACTTACCTGGGCGCCGCCTCGGCGGCGGGTCAGACCCCGCTTGCCGCCCAGTCCGCATACGGCACGGCGCTTTCGACCCAGGTCGCCCTTCCTTCCACCTGGACGGCATCGACGTCCTATCTGCTTGTTCTGGCTGACGGTTCGAGAACTCAGGGTGAGACGAGCGAAAACGATAACGTGACGGCCGTAGCCCTGACGCTCACCGCACCGGACCTGGTGGTCAGCTGGGTTGCCGTACCTACCGCCGCCGCCTCTTCGGAAGCGCTGCAGCTTTCCTGGAAGGTGGCTAACAGCGGTTCTTCCCCGGCGCTCCGGGCCTGGTCCGACGGGGTCTATCTCTCCGAGGATACCCTGTTCGATCCCGAGGTGGACACCAGAATCGGCGTCTTTTCCGCGTCGGATCGTGTCCCGCTGGCCTCCGGCGCCTTCTATACCACTATAAAATCGGTAAGGCTCCCCGCACTCGCGGCCGGCACCTATTATCTGTTCGTGGCGGCTGATGTCTACAACAACCAGGGGGAATCGAACGAGGGGAACAATGTCACGGCGCCGGCCATGCTGACCGTTTCGGTGCCCGATCTGCGGGTGGATCAGGTGACCGGTCCCTCGAAGGCGGCCCCGGGCGCCGCGGTGGAAATCAGCTGGACCATCACGAATGCCAGCACGACGGTACAAGCCCCCGGCGACTGGCGCGATCTGGTCTATCTGTCCTCCGACACGGTGCTCAATACGGGCACGGACCGCTTTGTCCATGCCGAGGATGTAGCGGCATTGACCCCCCTGGCCCCGGGCGCGTCCTATACGGTAACACGGATGGTCACACTGCCCCAGGTGTCGGTGGGTACCTGGTATCTCTTTGTCAAGGCCGACGGTTATGGCGAACAGGGGGAAAGCGATGAGACGAACAACACGGGCATGTCGGCCGCACTGACGATAGAAATTCCCGATCTGACCGTCACCAGCGTGACTGCGCCGTCCCAGGCGGCGGTGCAGCAGTCGATCACGGTATCCTGGACCGTATCGAATGCCGGTCAGGGCGGGGCCTATGGAAACTGGTACGACTATGTCTATCTGTCCTATGACCAGACGCTGACCAACGACGATGAACTGGTGGGTTCATTCAGCGCATCGGCGTTCTCACCCCTGGCTGCGGGCGCTACCTATACCCGATCGGGCGTGGTGACGCTTCCCAATTCGGCGACCGACTATAAGTACCTGATTGTGGTGACCGACGGCGGAAAGGTGCAAAGCGAATCGGATGAGACGAACAATGCCGGGACCGCGCAGGCAATCACCATTCAGCAGCCACCGGATCTGAATCTCGTCGCCGTAAGTGCTCCGGCCACCGCGGCCGTGGGTCAGGCGGTACTGCTCGGCTGGACGGTGACCAATTCCGGCGCCAGCACCGCCTATGCGGACTGGTACGACCGGATCTACCTCTCTTCATCGCAGACACTGGATCAGAGCGCGCGGCTTCTCGTAAGCGAATACATCTCGGCGCAGACACCGCTGAACGCCGGGGCGAGCTATTCCGGAAGCCGCCAGGTGGTGCTCCCCGCGGGAGAAGTGGGTACACGCTATTTTATTTTTGTGGTAAACGGTGACGGTGTGCAGGGGGAGACCAGCATCGCCAACAACACCGTGGTGCGGCAGGTGGTGATCAGTGATCCTGATCTTCAGGTCACCGCCGTTACCGCGCCGGTCACGGCGAGCTGGGGCGAGCGCATAAGCCTTTCCTGGACCGTGGTGAACCAGGGAACCGGGGCCGCCATGGCGACCTGGTACGACCGGGTCTATCTCTCGACGGACGATCAGTGGAATCCCGATACGGACATTTTGGTGCTTTCCCTCTCGGCGGCGAATCATATCCCCCTCGCAGCGGCCGGGGGAACCTACACGGTGACCACCGAGGCGAACCTCCCCGCCGGGCTCAGCGGCGCCGGCTATCTTATCTTCGTGACCGATGCAGGAAACGGCCAGGTCGAAGCCAACGAAGGGAACAACGTCAAGACCCAGGCGATCACCTTCAACGCGGCGGACCTGATTGTCACGGCGACGACAGCGCCGGCATCGGCCTCCTGGGGCGAACGCATCGCCCTGAGCTGGACCGTGAAAAACGACGGTAACGGCCCCGCCACCAAGTCCTGGTGGGATATGGTGTTTCTGTCCGATGACACCGTCTACGATTCAGCCGATACGCTTCTTGCATCCTTTAATATATCCAACACGGAGGCGCTGGCAGCAGGGGGCGTCTACACGGTCACCAGAAGCGCCGGAAACGTGGTGCCCATTCCCGCCTCCATCGGCACCGGCGCCCGCTATCTGCTTTTTGTGACCGACGCCTACGGCCAGCAGAGCGAGACAGACGTCGCCAACAACACGACGGCGGTGGCTTTGGAAGTGCGTTCCGCTGATCTCACGGTGGCGGCGACGGTACCGGCAACCGCAGCGGCGGGCAAGTCCCTTGCGGTTGACTGGACGGTGACGAATTCCGGCGCCGGCGCCGCGACGACCGGCTGGACCGACGCGGTCTTTCTCAGCAGCGACACCACACTGGATGGCGCCGACCGGCTGCTTGCCACTGTGGTGAGAAGCGCGGCGCTTGCATCGGGAGGGAGCTACAGTGTTTCCAAATCGGTGAACATTCCGGGGGGTCTCACCGGGAACTGGTACGTCATTGTGGCGACCGACCACTACAAGTCGCAGCCCGAAGCGGATGAGGACAACAACACATCGGTTCATATGGTTGCCCTGAGCGCACCGGATCTGGTGCTTTCGGGAGTGACCCATGAAGCCACCGTAAAAAACGGACAGGTCTTCGCGATTTCGTACACCGTCACCAACCAGGGCTCGGCCCCGGCCGATACCGGCTGGTACGAGCGGGCTGTGCTGTCCCAGGACGATTATTTCGGCAACTACGACGATATCACCGTGGGCACGTTCACCCAGAGTCAGGCCCTGGCGGCGGGCGGGAGCGTGACCCGCAACACCTCGGTGACGATCCCCTGGGCCGTTGAAGGCGACTACACACTTCTCGTCCAGGTGGATGTCTGGAACCAGGTGCCGGAAAGCGACGAGGCGAACAACCGCTATGAGAGCACCGTGACCATCGAGTACGCAACGCCCCCTGCCGACCTGCAGGTGGATGCGGTGACCGTGCCGGCGACGGCCCTGACGGGCGGCCAGATAGCGGTGGCCTGGCGGGTGACCAATCACGGCACGGCCGCCACAGTGGCAACGGCCTGGTGGGACAGGGTCTATCTGTCCACTGATGCCGTGCTCGATGTCAACAGCGATAGAAATCTGGGAACGTTTGTACATTCCGGATCCCTGGGATCGAACGAGAGTTACGGGATGGCGGTCGATATCACGCTTCCCCAGGATCTGCTGCCACTCGATACAGACCAGGGGACCTATCGAATCCTGGTGCTCACCGATGTCTACAATCAGGTGAACGAACCGGGTGAGGAAGACAACAACGCAGTCGCCAGTATCGGCGCAGTGACCATCACCCAGGCGCCGCTGCCCGATCTGGTCGTGACCGCGGTGACGGGGCCGGTCGCGGTGGTGGGGCAGAGCGCTGCAGTGTCCTGGACCGTGGAGAATAAAGGGCAGGCCGCAGCGGGTGCACCCTGGGTTGACAGGCTGTACCTGGTTGACGGGCAGGGAGGGGAGACGCTTCTGAGCGCCTTCACCCGCACCGAAACCCTTGCGGTGGGATCGACCTACACGCGGACCGAGACAGTGTCCGTGCCGGTCCTGCCGGACGGACAGTATACCTGGAGGGTCAGAACCGATGCGGCGAACGCCGTCTACGAACGGGGGACGGCAGAGGACAACAACCGCAAAGATTCGACAGCAGTCGCCCTGGTCCACGGGGACCTTCAGGTGAGTTCCGTGCAGGGGCCCTCCGATGCCCTTTCGGGCACTGCGGTGGATGTCACCTGGACGGTGGCCAACAACGGGTCCGGTCCCGCCGGTCCCGGCTGGATCGACCGGATCTATCTTTCCACCGATGCGACGCTGTCGGCGGATGACGAGCCGCTGGGTGAAAAGGCCCATACCGGCGTCCTCGCGGCAGCGGGGAACTATAGTGAAACCCTTTCCGTGATCCTTCCCAACGGCATCGACGGCGCCTACTATCTGCTGGTGAAGACCGATGCGGCCGGGGAGATTGTCGAAGGCGACGGACTGGAACACGACGTGGGCGTATCAGGCGTGATGGCGGTCACCCTGGCGCCCTACGCAGACCTGGTCGTGAGCGCCGTTGTCGCGCCCGCACAGATCATCGGCGATCCCGCCGATCTCACCGTCTCCTGGACCGTGACAAACCAGGGCACGGGCCCCGGCCCCGTGGATACCTGGACGGACGCGGTCATTCTCTCGCGGAACGACGTCCTGGGCGACGGGGACGACTGGATCGTCGGGCGGTTCACCCATTCGGGACTTATGCCTGTGGGGACGTCGTATCAAAAATCTGAAATTATTCAACTGCCCGCCTCCACACAGGGGCGCTTCACGCTCTTTGTGGTAACCGACATAGATGACGCGGTTTATGAGCATGACGGTACCGGTGCCAACCAGGCGGGACCGGGTTATTTCGTTGACATCATGCTCAGGCCCTATGCCGATCTGACGGTGGTCAGCGTCGATGTGGCCGGCGCCATTACGACAGGGGTTCCCTTTACCATGAGCTGGACCGTCGCCAACAGCGGCATCGGACCCACCTCCGTGCCCGAGTGGGCCGATGCGGTGTACCTGGGCGCCACCGCCGACATGGCGGGGGCGAAGGAACTGGGCCGCTATACCCACGTGGGGAACATCACGCCCGACGGCGCCTATTCACGGACGGTGGAGATCACCCTTCCCCTCGATCTTGTGATTACTGAGCCGATGACGGCGACCCGCTATCTTTTCGTCAAGACCGCCGTGTCAGGGGGACCCTATGAGTTCATATACGGGGCCTCGGCGCAGTCCACCAACAATGTGAAGGCCGCCGATCCGGTACAGGTCACCTACACGGTGGCCCCCCGTTCGGATCTGACGGTGGAGACCGTCACCGCACCGGAGAGTGCAAAGGACGGCGACGCGATCGATATCACCTGGACCGTGCGCAACGAGGGGCCGAGCGCCCTGACCGGGACCTGGGTGGACGCCATATTCGTCGCGCCGAACGGCGACCGGACGAAGGCCGTTCGGATCGGCAGCTTTACCATGACTCAGGGGCTCGGCGCGGGACTGTCCTACACCCGGACGGAAAACTTCCGCCTGCCCAAGTTCATTTCCGGTGTCTATGAGGTGTTCGTGCGCACCGATGTGGACAGAGCGGTCCTCGATCCGGACAGAACCAACAACGATACGGCCTGGGATTCCATCACGATTGCCCTGTTCGAGCGTCCCGACCTTCAGGTGACCTCCATGACCATTCCCGCCACCGTCACCGCCGGCGCAGTGGTGGATGTGGAGTGGGTGGTGAGCAACCTGGGCGATGCGGCGACGCCCACCGGCGGCAGCCGCTGGTACGACGGCGTCTATCTGTCCCTGGACAACAAACTGGACGGAGGGGATCTGCAGCTCGGCTGGGTGCAGAACGGCTCGGCCCTTATGATAGGCGAGCAGTACAGCTCCTACGGCAACTGGCGCATTCCCCAGGCGGCCCAGGGTCTGATGTACATCATCGTCAAGGTGGACGCCTCCAATTCCGTCGATGAATTCGATCCGGTGGCGGGCGAGAACAACAACGTGCGGGCGCAGTCCCTTACCGTAGACGCACAACCCGTTCCCCCTCCCGATCTGGTGGTCTCCAATGTGGCCGGTCCCACCGAGGTCTTCGACGGTTCGCAGATCACCGTCTATTACCGGGTGACCAACAAGGGCGCCGGAGTGACTTTCCCCGCGAGTTGGACCGATTCTCTCTGGCTGTCGGCGGACAAAACGGCGCCGGGAGGAAGGGAAGATTTCCGGATCGGGTCGGCGTCCCATACGGGCGCCCTCGAGGTGGGCGAATACTACGAAGGCGTCATCACCGGGACGGTGCCCATTCATATTCAGGGCGTGTTCGAGATTATGGTGTACACCGATGCCTGGAACCAGGTCTTCGAACTGACCTTTGATGTGAATATAAATCCCGATGACCCCCACGCGGTGGACAATAATAATTTCAAGACGGCCGCCCAGCCCCTGGTTGTACTCTATACGCCGCCGGCCGACCTGGAGGTGACGAACATTCAGGCTCCCCAGGCGGTGTACGGGGGAAGCAAGGTACATGTGTCCTGGACCGTGGCCAACAACGGTTCCAACAAGACCGATTTGGATCGCTGGGCCGACGCGGTCTACGTGAGTGAAGACGAGGCGGGCGCCGGAAAGACCCTGGTCTTTGCCGTGCTGCACGAGGGCGTCCTCGAGCGGGGACAGAGCTACACGCGCAGCATCGACTTCACCCTGCCGCCCAGCGCGGAGGGCAGCTACTTCATCGTCGAAACCAACGTGGATCCGAACATCCTGCTGACCGACGACGAGGAGCTGCTGCTGGAGATAGCGAAGGTTACGGACCGGATCAAGGACAAGATCGGCGATCTGGAAACCATGTCCGTCTCCGAGGTCTATGCGAAGATCGACAGCCTGAGCAAATCGGAACTGCGCTGGATACTGTGGGGCGAGGACGAAGTCGAAGTGCGCAAGGTCTGGGAAGGTCCCTTCACCGCCAATAACGACAGGGCCGTTGCCTCCATCGTCACGCCGATCCCGGCGGACCTGCAGGTCACGTCGGTGATCGTTCCGGCTGAAGCGTTCTCCGGACAGACGGTCGCCATCGAATGGACCGTCACCAATATGGGCGCCTACGATGTCTACAGGGGGACCGAACGGTGGACCGATTATGTCTATGTGTCTCCCGATCCCGAATTCATTTTCAATCGTGCCCAATATGTGGGTGCTGTTGCCTATGTATCACCCTTCCTCGGCAGTGACAGTCCGCAGAGCGCCCTGGCGGCCGGAGCGTCCTACACGGCGTCGGCCACGGTGACGCTGCCCCTGGGGATCGAAGGGCGGCGCTACATCTATGTGTTCACGGACAGAAATCCCGGTGTGGAAGCTCGATGGGGCGGTATCGACGGTCTCACCACCACCAGTTTCCCCGACTGGCCGGGCGAATTGCAGAACCGCGTCTACGAGGGGGACAGCGATCCCTACAAATTGAACAACGTCGGTTCGGCGGTGATGCAGGTGACCTACCGCGAGCCGGACCTCAAGGTGGTGGAAGGCTCTCTGGTGATCCCGGCGGAAGCCTCGAGCGGCCAGACCATCGATATCGCCTGGACCGTGACCAACGCGGGTACCCATGCCACCAGAGGGGATTACTGGATCGACCGGATTTACATCAGTCAGGATTCGAGCATCGATCGCTATGACTTGCTCATCGGCGAGAACCGCCACAAGGGCGTGCTCGAGGTCGGTGAAAGTTACCAGGTGGCGAGCACCGTCAGACTGCCCGACGACATCGAGGGGACCTTTTATATTCTCGTGTACATCGATTCCCCTTATGGGGTGGGCCAGAGCGTCGCATCTGCGCTTCCCTACCCGACGGCAAAGGGTTCCTATCGCATTGATCCGCCCTGGCTGGCAACGGAGTGGAATCTGATGGGGCAGGTGAAGGAATTCGCCGATGAGGGGAACAACATCATTGCCACATCCGTGGCGGTGACGCTGGTCGACTCTCCCGATCTCAAGGTCACGTCGGTGACCTTCGTGGGGAACGAGGATGCCGCCCCCGGGCACGCCATCACCGGGAGAACCTTCGATGTGTCCTACACGGTCACCAATGACTCGGTGGGAACTGTCCCTGATCGGCAGAACACCTGGTCCGATTACATCTTCCTCTCCCGCGACCGCTTCCTGGATGTGAAGAGCGACCACTTTCTGGGACAGGTAGTGCACAAAGGCGCCCTGGCGGCCGGTGCCTCCTACAGTGTCACCCAGAGTTTCACCGTTCCCAGGGGTATTCTCGGTCCCTACTATGTGTTTGTGCTCACCGATGTGCCCAACGCCACGAACCCCTACGGCTTCGTCTACGAGGGGTCCAGCGAGGGGAACAACGCCGCCACCGCCGCCACGGCCATGGTTATCGATCTTGCCCCCCCGACGGATCTGGTGGTCGAGTTCATCACCGTGCCCGAGGAAGGAGCAGTCAACGACTGGACCACTATCAACTACTCGGTCAAAAACGCCACCGACAATAACGAGCACGCCAAGGGGTACTGGGCCGATGCACTCTATCTCTCGACCGACGGCATCTGGGACCTGGGCGACAAGCTGATCGGCCGCGTGGAACTGGAACCCGACCCGGACCGCCCCGGCGAGATGCGTCCCATATACAGAGACCTGGCCCCCGGCGAGAGCTATACGGGGACCCTCACGGCCCTTCTCCCGACGGTGCTGCCCGGCGATTACCGGGTCATTGTGAGGGCGGACATCTTCGACGACATCAACGAGGGCGCCAACAACGCCAATAACAAGCTGGCCTCGGCCGATACCATCGAGGTGTCCATCGACACGCTTCAACTGGACGTTCCCTTTACCGATTCCCTCACGGTGGGCCGTGAACTGCTCTACGAGATTGTCGTCCCCGCCGGCGAGACTCTGCAGGTGACGCTCACCGCCGAGGACAAGACCATCGCCAACGAGCTCTATGTGCGCTACGAGGGGCTCCCCAATTCCATTTATTATGACGGCAAGTTCGAGGGACACCTGTGGAGCGACCAGACGGCCCTGGTGCCCATGACCGAAGCCGGTCATTATTATATCCTGGTGCGCAGCGCGGGATGGCAGGATGCAGCACGCGAATTCACCCCGGGAGAGGAAACCATCGCCTCCGAAGTGACGATCACTGCAAAGCTCCTTCCCTTCTGCATTACCGACGTGAAACCCGATAACGGCGGCGATTCACGCTATGTGACGGTGGAATTGCGGGGCGCCCGCTTCTCCGACAGCGCCATCGTGAAGCTGATACGGCCCCAGATCGCCGAGTACGAGGCCGTAAACTACGAAATCGTGAATGCCACCCGCATCGTGGCCGTCTTCGACCTTACCGGCGCGCCTCAGGGGCTCTATGATGTGGAAGTGATAAATCCGGACGGAGAAAGGGCCCGCATCCCCTACCGATACCTGATTGAGGAGGCTGATCCTCTTTCCATCACCGTCGGTCTCGGGGGACCGAAGGAGCTGGAGTTCGGCGATGTGGGTTGGTACGGGTTCGGCGTGTACAGTCTCACCAATGTGGACATTCCCTATGTGCACTTCGAGTTCTCCATGCCCTATGTGATGAACGACGTCGACTGGTACGAATACGCCCAGGTCAAGATGAGCGATGGAGGGGAGTGGTACCCCGGCGAGGACGAAGTCTGGCCGGTGGGGGACAATCTCATCTTCCGGACCAACCTGAGTGGATTCCCCGAGGTGGAAGGGGTGCCCTGGGCGGAGCTCGATTCCGTCCTCAATCTGAACGGCATGCTGATGGCCTCCGGCTTCACCTTCGATTTCATCAATCAGGGCTATATGGGACTCACCTTCACCGCCGATCTCTACCCGGAGATGCGGGACATACTGGAAAAGGACCCCAATGCGCTGAAAGACCTCCGTGATCCCGATGTGGATCCGCAGTGGCCCTATGAGGGCTTCGCCTTCAAATTCTACATTGCCGCCGCCGCTACGCCGATGACCGCTGCGGAATATGTGGCCTATCAGAAAGGCGTCGCGGAGAAACTGCGGCTGGCCGTGCTGGACGACCCGGCGGCGCCCCGTGTGCTTGTGGAGGCCGCCGCCGATTCAGAGGTCTGGGCGGCGCTGTACCTCATGGGGCTCGAGGACGCCGGTCAACTTCGACCGGAAGACATGCCCCCCGAGGTGCACCTTCTGCCGACCGTATCGAGCCTGGTGTCCATTGCCACCGCCGGTCTGCTTGGGATCGACACCCGGAACGATATCATCACAGAGGGCGATCTCGCCGGATTCTTCACCCAGGTGCGTACATGGTACGGACATGAGGATTCGGCGCGCTTCCCGAAGGACACCCTTCCCGATGCCGCCGATTTCGATCTGGGCCTGACCAACGAGACCCACTTCGAGTCCTTCTGGGTGCAGGCGGGAACGGGGATCGAGGTTGAAAAGGCGGCCGTACAGGATCCGAACCTGGGCGATTTCTTCGGCATCACCGGGGACCGGTCTGATCTGGTGCGCATGGTGGGACCGGCCGGGTACGGGTCCGATAACTTCCTGCCCGCCGATATGTATCTGCCCTACACGATTCAGTTCGAGAATTCGGCCGAAAGCAACGCGGCCGTGAACAGGATACAGATTTACGTGGATCTGGATGACGATCTGGATGTGCGAAGCTTCCTGCTGGGCGAGGTGTCGCTCGGGGACATACAGCTTCATCTGCCCGATAACCAGGCGTCCTTCAGCGGGCTCTTCGATTTTGTCGAAGAAAAGGGGTTCATGCTGCAGGTGACGGCGGGCGTGGACGTGATGAGTGGCATCGCACTCTGGACCTTTACCGCCCTCGATCCGGAGACGGGTCTGGTGATCAGCGATCCCGACCGGGGGCTTCTGCTGCCCAACACCGACCGGGCGCAGCTGGGCCGGGTCAGCTACTATATAAAACCCTGGCCGGTCTACACCGAGGGGAAGGAGATGGTCACCGGACTCAAGGTCGATGCCTCCGCCCGCGTGATCTATGACGGCGGCACCCCCCTCGACACCAACACCCACACTGGCACCCTGGACATGAACGCCCCTTCAACCACCGTTGAGGTGACGAGTCTGGGGATCGGGTCCACCGGCGCCGCTACCTACGGGATTACCTTCCTGGGCGTCGATGACGTGGAAGGTTCGGGGGTGAAGGACTATACCGTCTATGTCCGTGAAAACGACGGCGCCTGGAAGGCATGGCAGCGGCGCATCACCGAGACCACCGTTACCTATGCGACGACCCCGGGTGCCACGGCGGAATTCATCGTGCTTTCCGCCGACAATGCCGGAAACGTGGAATCAGCGCCGGATGGAGTCATACTGCCGGCCTACAATCCCGGTGTCAATCTGGGTGTTGCTCCCACGGAGTCTCAACTTGCAGCCGGAACGCGAGTGACCATAGTCACCCCGCCGGCGGTCCCGGTAACCAACCCGCTCTTCCTCCAGGCGCTGGACCAGGTGCCCACCGGTGCGTCCGGAGGCATCCCCTCGTCGTTCTCGCGGGTCTATGAGCCCTTTATCGCCAGTGTCTTTGCCACGGGCTTTGCCCAGTCCGGCGCTGGCATCGGGCCTGTTGGCATCGCCTTCAGCCCCGACGGCAGTGCCGTCTTCGTGAGCGGCGGAGAAGGCCGCAACCGGATCTGGCGGTTCGGCGCCGGCGGTGGTGCAGCGGAAGAACCGCTGGCGACGCTTGACGTGCCGGTCTACGACATGGCCTTCGACCAGGCCGGCAGGCTCTGGGCGACTACCGGCGGCGGGGCACTTCTCAGAATTGATCCGGATAGGGGCACCGTGCTCGCCCGGTACGGGGCCGGCGTGCAGCTTGGAATGGCCGTCCATCCCGATTCGGGCATGCTCTACCTGGCAACCGGTCAGGGGATCGCCCTTTTCAATCCCGATCTGGGCACATTCTCGCAGTTTTCATCGACCCGCGTGCACAGTCTTGCCTTCGATGAAGAAGGGACGCTCTACGGAACGTCATGGCCTGATGACGGATACGTCCTCCGGTTTGACAACCGCGGAAACGCGGAGATCTTCCTTATCCCCGACGCCCCGGCTCTGGGGATCGCCTTCGGACAGGCCGGAACCGCACTGGAAAACCTCCTTGTGGTGAGCCACGGGGATGCGGGATTCCTGACCATGGTGGACATGGTCACGCTCAAGCGGGTGAGAATCGCTGAAGGCGGCGCCCGGAGCGGTTTTATGGATGTGGGACCCGACGGAAGACTGTACATCGCTGAAAGTTCACAGGTGGAGATCCTCGCCCCCATCACTCCTCCGGCGGTGCTGGCACTGTGGCCCGTGGACGGGAGCACGCTGCTGCCGGTGGTGAACAGCGTCACGGTGCGGTTCGATATGGACATGTTCAACGGCGGGGCCGGGGGAACCGGGTCGGCGACGAACCCTGCCTATTACCGGCTGGTGAGCGCAGCGGGGAGAGAAATATCCATCAGTCAGGTGTCATACGATTCCACCGAGCGCACCGCCACGATACAGTTCGAGGCCCTCCCCGCGGGTGTCTATGATGTGACGGTGCTCGCGGGTATCAGAAGCGCCATGGGCCTTGCACTCGCAGAGCCGGTGAACGCGGAATTCACCGTGATGGTGGATGTGACGGCGACGCTTACGCCCGCCTTTGAAAATACACGGTTCAACCGAAGCACCGACACGTTTTCCTTTGATGTACACATTGTCAACTCGCTCGATTTCGATGTCCTGGCGCCCTTCAGAATTATCTTTACCGGTCTTTCGGACGTCACGGCGGTGCTTCTCGATCCCGACGGCGTCACCGACGAAGGATACGGGTACCGGGAACTGACGGCGCAGGGCGAGGGACGGCTTGCACCCGACGAGTCAACCGACATCCTGACCGTGCGGGTCTACAATCCCGATCACCTGCCCTTTGCACTGCTCAGCCGGGTGAATGTGGATGTGGGAGTGAATGAGGCGCCCGTGGTGTCGTCCACCCCCGGCCTCACCGCGACGGTCGATGCTGCATACAGCTATCAGATGGTCGCCTCGGATCCGGAAAACGGCGAGATTTCCTTCCTGCTGGTGCAGGCGCCTGCCGGCGCCGTTCTGAACGTCTCCACGGGGCTGCTTACCTGGACTCCCGGCGTCGGATCACCGGCCTCCGCCCACTTCGAGGCCCGGGTCTTCGATCCGCGGGGCGGTTTCGCCGTGCAGACCTGGCAGGTGGAGGTGAGCGGCGTCAATGCGCCTCCGGTGATGCTGCCCGTGGCGGACCAGTCCCTGACCGAAGGGGACCTTCTGGAACTGCCGGTGGGGGCGAGCGACAGCGATGGGGATGCCCTCTTCTACTGGGCGGACCACCTGCCTCCGGGTGCGGTGTTTGATTCCGCAAGCCAGGTGCTTCGATGGCAGACCGACGGCACTTCGGCGGGGCGCTATCCCGACGTACGGGTCTACGCAAGCGACGGTATCAGCGTTACATGGCAATCCTTCGAAATCTTGGTGGTGAATAAAAATCAAGCCCCTGAACTGGCACCGCTCATGGATCGCACGCTGCAGGAAGGCCAGACCCTTGTGGTGCATCTCCAGGGGAGCGATGCCGACGGCGACAGTCTCTCCTATCGCGGGACAGGGTTGCCCGGCGGGGGCGCACTCAATCCGTTGACGGGAGTATTTACCTGGACCCCCGAATATGATGAACACGGCATATACGTGCTTGCCTTTGCGGTAAGCGACGGCAAGGCAACCGCGTCCCGTTCCATGACCGTGACCGTGCTGAACGCCAACGGTCCGATGCGCATCGAAGGACTGGGCGCCTGGGAAATATTCGAGGGGCAGACCCTGACGGTGCAGATAAACGCCGTCGATCCCGACAATCCGCGGGGCGTGGGGGTGATGCTCCCCGACGGCACCATGGATGCGGACGTGCTCCTGCCCGAACTCGCCTGGACCTACTCACTGCCCGAGGGCGCGCAGTTTGCCGAGGATGGGCAGACCTTCACCTGGACGCCCGGCTATGATCAGGCGGGGACCTACCATGTAGATTTCACGGTCACCGACGACGGTGACGGGACCGGCATTTCCACCACGGCCACGGGGAGGCTTACCATCACGGTGAGGGATCTGAATGCAGCACCGGTGGTTGCACCCATTGAAAACGACGCGATGTTCGTGGGAGAGAGCTTCGATTATCTGGTGAGCGCCGTCGATCCCGACGGGTCGCCGATCATGCTGACCGTGGGCGGACTGCCGGGCTACGGCATCCCCGGGTGGGCGACCTTCACGGACAACGGCGACGGGACCGGCATCCTGCACGTCAACCCCACACTCACCACCCATCGAGGCGACCAGACCTTTACGATACGCGCCACCGACGACGGCAACGGCAATCCCAAGGCGGCGCTGACCGGCACGATGACCTTTGTGCTTACGGTGATCGCGCCCAACGCCGCGCCAGTGCTTGACCCCGTTGCGTCGGGCTATGTCGCGAAAATCGGCGATGCCTTCACACTTTCCCTCCGCGCGCGGGATCTCGACGAGGATCCCCTCGTGTTCACCGCAACGGGACTTCCCGCGGGGGTGTCCGTTGTTCAGGAAAACATCTACGGGCGCGCCCGCATCAGCTGGACGCCAGAAGCATCGCAGGCCGGCAATTACACGGTAACCGTTACGGTTACCGACAGCGGAAACGGCGATCCGGCACTGGCGCTGTCCGACAGTGTAACCTTCACCATTGCCGTGCGCACCGACAACGCCGCCCCGCTGCTGCTCCCCATGGGGAATAAGACGACGGCCGAAGGCACGGCGCTGACCTTTACGGTGGGGTACCTCGATAGCGACGGAGATCCGGTACACTTTGCCGCCACAGGGCTTCCACGGGGCGCTCTGCTCGACGCGGCCACCGGTGTCTTTTCCTGGACGCCGGGGTACGATCAGGCCGGAACGTACAAAGTAAGTCTCCTGGTTTCCGACGGTTCCGCCGCAAGCGGTCAGGATGTGACCATCACGGTCGCCAACACGAACCGGGCGCCGGAGTTCGTGCCGGTGCGGAAGCAGCTCACGCTGGAGGGAACACTGCTCCAGTTTATGGTGCAGGCGGGGGATCTTGACAATGACCCGCTGGTCTATTCCATCGCAAGCGTGACCCGCGACGGAGTTTCATCGACGATACCGGCAGGCGCCGTTTTCGACGCCAAGGCGGCCATGATGCAGTGGACCCCAGGCTACGATCAGGCCGGTCTGTACATCTTCCGGTTCGTGGCGAGGGACCCCGGCGGTCTGACCGATTACTACGACGTCAGCGTGGAGGTGACAAATGTCAACCGCGCCCCGGTGATCGGGCATATGAGCGGACACGTGCTCCTGGTGGACAGCCCCTTTAGCATGACCGTTCCCGGATCGGATCCCGATGCCGGTGCGGCGCTTACCTACTCGGTGGAAAATCTTCCCTCCGGTGCGGTCTTCGATGCTGCCGCGGGCACGTTGACTTGGACGCCGCTGGCCACCCAGACAGGACGGCACGATCTGCGTTTCACCGTGAGCGATGGTGAGCTTTCGGCCAGCGCCTCGGTCCGCCTCGAGGTGTCTTTCGATCCCGTTCCGCCCTCGGTGATATTGGAACTGACCCCCGGCTTCCCGGTGAATCCGGGGCAGTCCGTGATCATCCACGGGGCAGCCGAGGGTGTCGCCGATGTGGCATCCCTCAGGGTCCTTGTGGACGGGAAAGAGCTGTCTCTGGACCGCTACAACCGGGCCTGGTTCATTCCCGCAGCCCCGGGGCGTTTCATAGTGACGGTGGAGGCGACTGATGTGGACGGAACCACCGCATCGGCGGAAACGGTAATCAAGGTGCGCGACCCGCAGGATGTGAACGCTCCTGCAGTGTCGCTGATCACGCCGCATAATGCCGCGATGATCTCCGGTGTTGTGGAAGTAATCGGCGTCGTTGCCGACGTGAATCTCGACCAGTGGGCGCTCTCTCTGCATGCCCTGGGGACCTCTGAAGTGTATACGCTGGGACGGGGCTATGGAAGCGTCGATCGATCCGTCCTGGGAACGCTCTCGGCCGCACTGCTTCCGGACGGCGCCTATGAACTGCGCCTGACTGCCCGTGATATCGGCGGCCGCAGCGCCACAGTGACCCGGATGGTGGAAATCTCCTCGTCCGCAAAAACCGGCCTGTTCACCGATTCCTCTATGGATCTGGAAATGACGCTGGGCGGGGTCGCGATTCATCTGGAACGGGTCTATCGGTCGTTCTCCGCCGGCGTAGAGGGCGACTTCGGATACGGATGGCTGTTCCCCGGATTCGAACTGCGCGCCACCAGCAATGTGAAGCCTACGGGGAAAGAGGCCATCGGCATCTTTGCCGGATACGGCGAGGGGACACGGCTCTACGTGACCCTTCCGGACGGCGCGTCCGCCGGTTTCACCTTCACGCCCCTGCCGGTGGAGCAGGGAGGGGTGACTTGGTATCAACCCGCGTGGACACCCGATGACGGGGTGGCCTGGACCCTGCACACGAGCGGGGCGCTGCTTGAGAAGGCCGCCGGTATGTTCTATGAGCGCGGAACGGGCATCCCTTACAACCCGGCCGATATGACCGGGTTCGGCGAAGAGGCCTTCACACTGACGGCATCCGATGGTGTCTGCTATGTCTACGACGGGAACGGCGCCCTCCGTGCGCTTACGGATGCCGACGGCGACAGCGTGGTAGTGACCTCCGCCGGCATATTCGCCGCCGATGGAAGCCGTATCGCGATCGAGCGGGATGCCGAAGGGAGAATCACCGCCATCACCGACCCCGCAGGCGGCCGGATACTCTATTCCTACGGCGGGTACGGAGACTTGACGGCGGTCAACAATCTCAGGGGAGACAGCAGGGCCTGGTACCAGTACCAGGGTGACACCCACCTGCTCACGGCGGTACTCTATGGAAACGGCGCCGCCCATACCCTGGTGGAGTATTCCGCTGACGGATACATGACCGCCACCCGGACGATCGATACTGTGGCGGGACCCCTGCGGGATGCCATCAGCAGCGCCCACACGGGGCAGATTGCGGAAGGGGCGACCCTACGCATTGCCTTTGTGCTCTCGCCGGATGAACTGAAGAGTGTGGTGTCGGGCTATGCCGTGCTCGGCGTCCATGTGACCGGGACCGGCGGATTTGTCCCGGCCGCGCCGGTCATTGAAGGGGTGAGGGGACAGCAGGCGCGCACCGGAGACAGCAGCGGGACGGCGCTCTTCGGTCTCGATGCTTCCGGTATTTATGTGGTGACGATATCCGGCGCCGGCGCCGGTTCCTACTCGGTCGGCCTGTATGCCGCCGGCGACGTGAACGGTGACGGTCTCGTCGATGGAAGCGACACGGCCCTCTTCGCCCAGGCCGAGGGTTCCAGCGCGGGCGACGCCGCCTATCGGGTCACCGCCGATGCCGATCGTGACGGCGACGTGGACGCCACCGACCGCTATTATATGGAACTCAATTTCGGCTTCACGGCCAACCGCCCGCCCGCGGCGGCGGCAGGGGCCGCGACCACCTATCCGGATATCCCTGTCGCGGTGAATCTGGCGCCCTGGGCGACTGATCCCGACGGCTCGTCGCTTGACTACGTGATCGCCAATGTGACCCGGGGAACCGTGGTGATGGGCGGGGACGGAACAACAGTCTATTTCACCCCCGAGAAAGGGTATGCCGGTTCCGATGCGGGCTTCGACTTTATCGCCGATGACGGAAGCGCCCGTTCCGGCGCCGCCCACGTGACCGTAACCCTGTCCGATGCGGAGCTGCAACGCATTGAATTCCGTGCCGAAGACGCGGTGCTGCATCTCGACGTATACGAACCGGAGTTCCTGAAACTCTACGGCCTGTTTTCGGACGGCGGCTATGTGCGGCTGCCCACCGGCTACGCCGTCTGGTCGTCCTTGGACGATGCCGTGGCAGTGGTCAATCAGGTGGGCAGTGTCTGGGCGCTCGGCGAGGGGACGACGGTGGTGACGGCCGTGAAGGGGACGCTTACGGCGGCCGCCGCGATAGTGGTCGGTGAGAGTGAAACGCCGTCCGTCTACAACATCTACCCCGCCGCCTATGTGCTCGCTGCGGGTGAGATCCGTCAGATCATGTTCGGCCTGCGCGATCAGTCGGGCGCGCTGGTCGACTGGGCCGGCGCCGCGAGCGGCACCCGGTACTACAGCGCCGATTCATCGATCATTACGGTCACCGCCGACGGTCTCGTCACTGCGGTGAAGCTCGGAAACGCCTCCGTCACGGTGATCAACGGCGGCATCCGTCAGGAGCTGGAATTCAAAGTGGCCCTGAGTACCGCCAGCGGAAGCGCCGTCGATGCCTCAGGCGGGGTGGTGACCAACGCCGACAATATCAGTGTGTCCCTGCCTCCCGGGACCATGAACGGACAGACGGTGACCGTGACGACCGTGCCCAGCTCGGACGCCGGCATGCAGGTGCTTCCCGACGGATTCACCTACGTCAGCGCCTTTACGATCAACCTGAGCGGGGTCAATCCATCGGCGCCGCTCACGATCACGGTGCCGGCGCCGGCCGGTTCATCACCCGGCGACAAGCTCTACCTGTTCCGCACCGCCAAGATCCTGCGGGGGCCGGGACAGTTTGAAGACACCTGGGAGCTGGTGGATGTGGCTATCGTCGGTTCCGACGGATACGCCCGGACCACGTCGCCTCCCAATCCGGGGACGATGGATGAAGGGACCTTCATGTTCGGCGACAGCGATGCCGTGACACTGTTCCAGGTAACCCCCTATTATAACGACGCGGTCATCGAGGTGGTGACCGGATCGACGGCGAAACAGCGCTGGTATTTCAACCCCGATCAGGTCTGGGACAATGCCATTCCACTGCCGGCAGGAGCCACCGCCGTGCGGGTGATCCGCTATGACGCTGATACCGGCTACGCCTCGGTGGGCGAATACCCCGTGCCGGCTGATCCCGGTGCGCTCTTCAATGTGGCCGCCCAGGTGGATGAGCCGCAGCACTACGACTATACACCTATCGTTACGAACGTCACGGTCGAGTATGCGCCCGACGCCTCCGGCGTCCAGCAGGGGACCATCACGATCCAGGGCGCCCTCTTCGGCGACGATGCGTCGAAGCTTCGAGTGGTGATCCTGGCGGACTCCTTTTTCCGGCATCAGACTGAGGGACTCCTCCCGGGGCAACGGATCGAGCTGCCCGTGGCATCGCTCGACGGTGGTGTTGTGAAGGCGCTGGTTCCGGACAATATGCAGCTCTCCGGAAAATACATTATGGTGACCCGTACCGTCACGGTCTATCAGTGGGAGCGGGGGACCGATCCCGTCCCGGTGGAGCGGGTGCTTCCCAGTATGACGGCGGAGCCGAAGATTTTTGCCCCCTCCTACGTGTTTGTCACCAATACGCAGGAAAACACCGTCACGGTCATTAATCCGCTGGCCAATGCCGGCATGCCCGATGCCGGCAAGGTGCGCATCCCCGTAGGGAGGGGTCCTTCGGGCATTGTCGTCACCCCCGACGGCACGACGGCCATCGTGACCAATTCCTATGACGGCACCATCTCCTTCATCGATGTGATATCGCTCAAGGAAATCGACCTGAATCCCGACACCCCGGGGATCGATCGGCTGACACTGCCCCCGGGCGCCCAGCCCTGGTACATCACCATCGATCCCTACTACGACCGGGTGTTCGTGACCGACCGGGCGAAACCCTATATCTACCAGTTCTCCCTGAAGGCGGACAGCTACACGCAGCAATCCCTCTACACCCACAAGGTGACACTGCCGAATATGGGAACCCTGACGGGTCTCACCGGTGTGGCGGTCCTGCTCTCGGGAGACAGGAACGTGCCGAACATCCTGCTGGCGGCGAGCCCTGGCAAGGCGCCCTGGTCCGGAGGAGATGCCTCCTATGAGGCGGGCTGGCTCTTCAGTGCCGTCCTGCCCACATCCGACGCCTATCCCATGGAAAACCTCTCTTTCAAGGTGAAGGGGGTCGGCTATAAGCCCTTCGGCGTGGAGGCCTGGGAGGATACCCGCCAGGTGGCGGTGGCCGTGCGCGGACGCGATGTGGAGGGGCTGACCATCGTTGATGTGGATCTGCAGGGGAACATGACCATTTCCCACCGCGTGCAGATGGATCTGGTTCCCTCGCTGGCCAAGCGGGTGCAGATGGAAGACGGCATTGTGGCCCTCAGAGACAGTCCCATCGTTGCGGGCATGACCCTGCTGAACCCGATGTTCTTCACCAACATCACTAATGTGCAGTACTACAGCTGGAATGGGCCGCGGGCCTACTTCGACATCAACAATATCGAAGATGTCATCTTCTACAGCTATAACGGCGTCGAGTACGCGCTGGTCCTGGCCAACTGCACCTTCAACGGCACGGTGGACGATTACACCCGCGATCCCTATCTCGGCCGGGGCGCCAATATCGGCGTGGTGCGAAACCCCCTCGATCCCGCCAAGGCAACACTGATCGGCGCCACCGAGGAAATTCCCTGGGGATGGGCCGACCAGCTGGCGATCGATCCCTTCGGCAGGTTCCTCTTCGCCACCTTCAAGGGTACCAACGAGGTGATCTACTACGATGTGCAGCAGTTGATCCAGGTGGCCGAGGCCATGCAAAGCGATGCCTCGGTCACGGGCGCTGACGGCACGAATATCCAGATTTCCCTCGATGCCTATGCGAGGGGGGAAGTGAACCCCACGGGTTACGATTTCTCGCAGGGGAAATTCGTGGACGGCGTCTTCGTGTTCAACGCGGAGGCCCAGGCGAAAATCGAGAAGGAAAACGCCACGAGGAAGGAGGCTCGGGGCCTGACTCTCACCAAGGGAAGGTTCACCGATCTCGAAAAGACCCGGCCCTCGGGCATCGCCGCAAGCCCCATGGGACCGACCGAATTCGTGGCCGAAAGCGCTGTCTTTGTGTCTACGGCGGTAAGTGACGCCGCTCAGGATGTGATCCGGTTCACCTTCTCCGTCTACGGGGAGGAACCCGACGCCAACACGCGCCTGACCGCCCAGATGTGGTGGGCCGAGACCAGCCAGTTCGAAGACGATACCCTGATCCCGGGCGCGCTCAGCTACGTCTGGACCATCGACAAACAGTATGTCACCGGAGGGCGCCACACCGTCGAACTCAAACTGAGTTCCCCCCTCGGCCTTTATGACGACCGGTTCCTGATCGTGAAGATTGACGCCGCCGGAAATTTCGAGGAGCAGATCGAGACCAACAACGATGCCGCCTTCCAGATGAAGACCGGCACCCTTGTGGCAAGCTACGACGGGGACAAGGATCCCAAGATCTTCGGCCAGTATATCCGCGACGTGTCTGTGGTGAACACCTTCACGCTCTTCGTCCAGCCCGAAGAATTCAGGAAGACTGACACGGTAAGGATCGAACTGGGCGGGGTGGATCTGGGGATCACGCCGGTGCGGAACGATGCCGCCTGGTCCTTCACCTTTACCATAGACATGAAACTGCTCACCGCCGATCTCACGACGCTGAAGTATACGCTGCTGAGCGGAGGCAAGACGCTCCATGCCGAGGAGTACCAGATAAAGTCCATCGCACAGCCCGACTGGATTCTCCCCACGAGTGACCCGAACCAGCTCCGGTCCATCGAGTTCCTGCCCGAACTGGGCGCCTACGAGGCCACTGCCGTCAACTGGAAGGATTCCTGGGAGGGGTTGACGATTGCTTCCGAATTGGCGGCCAAAGATACGCTGGTGAAGATCATGGTGGGGAGCCATCTGATCATCGATTTCAGCCTCTCCAAGGAGATCGTCTATCAGGATGCGGGGGCAAGCGTGGAGATTACGCTCTTCGGCTACAGGGAGCGGTTCGACATCCCCGGTACGGGCCTGCTGTTTTGGAAGGCGATAAATTTTACTCAACCCGTGACACGGAAGATCAAGTTCGACCTCAAAGATAAAATCGCCTGGATGCAGAGTCTCCAGGAGGGATACGAGTCCAAAGGAACGTTCAGTGCGCTCGGGAAAAAATTCAAGACGGAGATGAGTCTGCAGTACAAGCCGGCGATAGAGGTGACGATTACCGCGAAACCCTTCAAGGTGAATGAGTTTTTCGAGCTGAAGGATGGCGAGTATTCCCTGGCGGTGAAGTTCGACAACCCCATCGAGGCGGAATACAAAATTCCTTTTCAATCGCCTTCGGGTACCTACTTTGAGTTCAAGCTTACCGGCAAGGTGGCCTTCGGTTTCGAGTTCAAGCTTACCGGAGGGGCCGCCGACGGAGGGAAATTCGTGTCCGATGTGGCGACCTTTACCGCCAGCCTGGAAGGCGGTCTCAAGATAAGCGCAGCCGTTTATGAATCACAAATAGTCAAAATGTTCGGTGCGGGAGTCGAAGTGGAGGTGAAGATGGGCCTCACGGCCACGTGGAACCTCACGCAGGCGGATATTATCCCCACCGTGAAGGTCCCCCTGGAGATCACCTCCGTGGGGCAGCTTACCTTCCTGGGTGATGCGGTTGCTGTACAGGTGCTGAAGGTAACCATACTCAAGCACGACAATCTGCTCGATCCGGCGGCGAGCGCCCAGTGGCTCGCTTCATGGGAGTGGGGTCCCGAGATGTCCGTGACGGCGACTTCGCTTCTGACGGCCGATGCGCTCGAGGACAACAACCACCCCTCGTCCGCCACGGATCTGGGGGTGATTGCAGGCACGGAGACGCGGACCGGTCTCAATCTTGCCGACGACAGGGACATCGACTACTATCGATTCCGCACCATTGAAAAGGGTGGGGAGACCGACGCGGTGAACATCGCCTTTGCCTACAGCGATCCGGCGGTAAACGTGTTCCTGCTCGATGCGGAAGGCGCCCAGGTGGCGCTGGGCACGTGGACCGATTCCACCCATCTGACCTTCTCGCTGGAAGGGCTTGCCGCCGGCGAATACTATCTGGGGATGATGTCGGGAGAGTCACTCGGTGTGGGCTATGACCTTTCCATCACCGGTCCCACCAGCAGCGCCGCTGCCCTGGTTGCATCGATATCCGGCGGGCCAGTGAACGGGACGGTCCGGACGGGGCAGTACTTCGACGTGACGGTGAGCGTGACCAATGCCGGAGACGCCGCGTCGCCTGCCGCGGAAAGCATGCTGGTATGGAGCCGCGACGGCCGGGTGGATTTCGGCGACGGGAACCTCGTATCCCCCTTCATGGTGCCTGCCCTCGCCCCGGGAGAGTCCTGGTCGTCCACCTTCCGGGTGAAGATTCCCGCCATGGTGACAGGACAGGTGTACGTGGGTGCACTGATCGACCGGCGTGAAATCGTGCCCGAACGGGTGCGCAGGGACAATGAGGCGATGCTGCCTGTGGAGGTGACTCTTGCTCCCGATGCGTTCGAATATAACGACACGGCGGCGACCGCCACGGATCTGGGCGGTATAACCACCGCACGTACGATTCCCGGCCTCAGCCTGCACGCCATGGCCGACGAGGACTGGTTCACCTTCTATCTGTCGGAAACCGGCACCGCCGGCGACCAGCTGGTGGTGGAGCGCCTTTTCCTGGAAGGGCTTCTGCTGGCGGAACTGCGGGATGTAAACGGGGTCGCGGTATTCGATGAGGCGCCCGGTGCGATAAACGGCGTGGTGACCCTCTCCCTGGAAGGTCTCGCTCCCGGCAGATACTACCTCCGTGTGTCGCCCGTTGACGAGGCTGCCTTCGATTATACGCTCTATGTACAGTCGGTATCCCGCAGCGAAGCCGATCTGCTGATCGAGGACATTGCCGTTCCACCGGAACTGCTTCCCGGCGCAAATGCCGTGCCGATTACAGTCTCTGTGAAAAACCTGGGAGGAGATGCGGCGCGGTCGGTAACGGTAGGCCTCGTCCTCGTGGATGTGGCAACCGGCGATGAATACGCCCTCAGTCCAACGCAGATGATCGGCGTCATCGGTGCCGGTGAATCCGTTTCAATCGAATTCAACGTGACGGTGCCGGCCGGCTCCTATGGTGCGGACCTGCTGGTGAAGGCCGTGGCGGACCCCGCAGGGGTGATTACGGAACTGAACGAACAGAATAACTCGGCCGAGGCGCCCGTAGTCCTGGCCGTCAATCCCGATGCCGAGGAATATAATGAAGATGCCGAAGGCGCCATCGATCTGGGCGTGATCCGCGGCGCCTTCACCCAGAACGGACGGACACTACACAGCCGCTATGACCTGGATGCCTACCTGTTCCGTATGATGGCCGACGGCACGGCAACCGACTCCATAGAGGTTACCTACAGTGCGGTCGAGGGGACCCCCTTCGTGATGCTTGTGGACGCAAAGGGCGGTCTTGTCGCCTTAGGTGTGGTGTCGTCCGACGGTGTGACGCAGATCAGCCTGGATGGCCTTGCGGCGGGACTCTATAGGATGGTGGTCCGCAATTTCGACGGCGCCATGGGCTACACCATGAACGTCACGACGCCCGACGTGACCGGTTCCGATCCGTCCATGGTATCGGTTTCCGCGGACAAGACGATGGTGCCCCTGAGCGACGCCCAGGTCACCGCCGACTGGACTGTCACGAATTTCGGGACTGCTTCGAGCGGCGCCCTTACCATCGGATTCTTCCTCTCCACCGATGATGTCTTCGACGTCGGGTCCGACATCCAGCTGGGCGTTACCGGATCGGTGGTCGACTGCGCGGCGGGGGCGACCCTGGCAGGTGCGACGCAGCTGGATCTGTCCTCACAGGCCCCCGGGTTCTATTACCTGATGGCCGTAGTGAGCCAGGATGCGGGCGTGGAAACCACCACGAGAGATAATGTCGCGCGGACGGTGGCGGTGGTGCTTCCGGCGCCCGATGCCTACGAGCCCAACAACAGCTATGCCCAGGCGACCGTGGTGACTCTAAGCGACGGTCACTATACCTCCCCGACCCTTACGATTCATGACGGGAGGGATGTGGACTGGTTCCGGTTCGATCTGGCCGTGCCCGGGGGTGACGGGGATCTGGTGAGGGTCGTCTATAGGGATGCCGATCCCGATCTGCGACTTTCCCTGATGGATAGTGAAGGAAGGCTTGTCGGATTTGTGGACGGGACTGCAGGCGCCTCCGGTATTTCACTGAAGGATATGACGCCCGGCGCCTACTATGTGAAGGTGGAAGTGGTCGAGGGCCTCACCTCCTATAACAGCGGCTACACCCTCTATGTGGACGGTGTCGGGGGCGGGAGTGCGCTGCTGACCGAGGAAACGGTTTCAACTGGCGTGACCGAAACAGCGGTAATCTTTGAGAGTGTTGAAGATTTTGAGGTGTCGGCGCAGCGTCTGGCGGAGACCGCCCTTGATCTGTGGCGGTCAGTGCTCGGAGACGTGACGCTTCCCGCGATTACCGTAACCGTGGCCGACCTGCCCGACGGGGTGCTCGGCAGGGCCACGGTCATCGAAAGGGCCTCCGACGGGACCGTGCTCACCGGGCTCATTACGGTGGACAGGGACGCCGACGGCGCAGGATGGTTCGTCGACACAACCCCTGAAACGAACGAGGAGTTTCTCTCCGGAAAGGGAAGTACGGCGCTGACGGCGAGTGAGGGATCGGATGCCTGGGGCAGATACGATCTGCTGACCTTCCTCGCCCACGAAGTGGGACACCTCCTGGGTATCGACGGGGATGACGCCCGGTTCGCGGCCCATACGGTGATGATGCTGGACGGTTCATGGCGTTTTGTGGGCGACGGCCTGAGCGTTATCCTTACCGCCGACCGGGAGCACCTGTGCCCCTTCGCGCATCCGAGAGACCTTATGAATCCGGCGCTTCTGCCGTCCCTGCGAAAACTTCCCTCCGTCCTTGATGCGGATGTAGTGCGTGTGCTGATGGGTGTGGTATGACGAGAACGGTGAGAGAGTGTTCAATTCTGAACTTCCGGATGGGGCTGGTGCTGGCGATCATGCTCTGGGTGCTGTCCTGTCCCCTGTCGCTTTTTGCCGCAGTAGTGAACGGGGATTTTTCCGTTGCTCCCGGGAATGAGGGATTCGGCTGGGAACTGGAAGGCGATGTAACCGTGGCGGCCGGTGCTGCGGTGCTCACCGAGGGTGCGGCCTATCCCACGAGCATCTGGCAGACCTTTAGCGTACCGGTGGGGGTGCGCTACATTCTTTTTACCCTGAAAACCCTGGATCTCAAAGCCAACGCGGAGGGAACCGAACCGGACAGCTTTCAGGTGTCCCTTTTAAAAGATTCGGCACTGGGGCTGCCGGCGGTGGACCCGATATCGACCCTTTCTAATACGGATGCCCTGTTCAGTGTCCAACAGACGGGAGAACTTCACTACGCCCAGGCGGTGAGTGTGCCCGGCGCCGCTGCGAGCGGCAGTGCCTGGTCAGCTGATAACCTGCCGGCAACGGTTTCCGTGGACCTGGGGACACTGACCGGGGAGGGCGCGGTGACCCTGTATCTGTATTTTGACCTTCTGGGAGCCGATGCAACGGGAAGCACGGCGACCATCGATGATGTAGTGACGATTGCACCGCCCGTGGCAGTAAACGATACCGCGCAGACCACTGAGGACACGGCGGTGGATGTCAACGTCCTGGCCAACGATACCGATGCGGACGGCGCCCTCGATCCGGCCACGGTGACCGTCACGGTCGCGCCTCAGCACGGACAGACGGCGGTGGACGGTCAGACCGGCGCCATCACCTATACGCCGGCCCTCAACTATCACGGCGCCGATTCCTTTCACTACACGGTGAAGGATACAACAGGGTACGTTTCGAACGAGGCCGTCGTCACCGTGACCGTAGCTTCGGTGAACGACGCGCCGGTGGCGCAGGACGGCAGCACCGCCACCGATGAGGATGTGCCTTTCAACGGGACGCTTTCGGCGTCCGATGTGGATGAGGACACGCTCACCTTCAGCATTGTTTCGCCTCCGTCGCTCGGGACGGTGAATCTGACAAACACCTCAACAGGCGCCTTCACGTACACCCCGGCGATGAACGCGCATGGGACGGACACATTCACCTTCAAAGTGAACGACGGCACGGTCGATTCCAACACCGCCACCTTTACCGTGACGATCAACCCGGTAAACGATGCGCCGGTGGCGCAGAACGGCAGCGCAGTGACCGATGAGGATGTGCCTTTCAACGGGACGCTTTCGGCGTCCGATGTGGATGGGGACACGCTCACCTTCAGCATCGTTTCGCCTCCATCGCTCGGGACGGTGAACCTGACAAACACCTCAACAGGCGCCTTTACGTACACGCCGACGCTGCATGCGCATGGGACGGACACCTTCACCTTCAAAGTGAACGACGGCACGGTCGATTCCAACACCGCCACGTTTACCGTCACCATCGACGCCGTGAATGATGCGCCGGTGGCTCATGCAGGCGATGACCAGACCGTGGCCGAAGGAACCCTGGTGACACTGGACGGAAGCGGTTCTTCCGATGTCGACGGAGACACGCTCTTCTATCGCTGGGAGCAGGTTGACGGAGCCACAGTGACGCTTGCCGATGCAACCTCGGCCGTGGCCACCTTTACCGCGCCTGACGTTGGTCCGGGCGGCGCCTCTCTGAGTTTCCGGCTCACTGTGCGCGATAGTGCCGAAGGGGGGCTGAGCGCGACGGATACCTGCATCGTCAACGTCACCTGGTCCAACCTGCCGCCGGTGGCCAATGCCGGGACGGATCAAACCGTGAACGAGGGAACTCTTGTGACGCTTGACGGATCAGGGTCCAGCGATCCCGACGACGGCATCAAAAGCTACCTCTGGGAACAGACCGACGGGCCGTCGGTGGTCCTGTCCGATCCTGCAGCCGCCACACCTACTTTCACCGCACCGGCCGTGGGTATGGACGGCGCAGAGCTCACATTTCAGCTTACCGTGACGGACCGAGGCGCCGATTACGGTGAGCCCGGGCTTCGCGACACTGACACCTGTACAGTAACGGTACTCTGGATAAACGAAGCCCCCACGGCACGAGCCGGCGTGGATCAGACCGTGAATGAAGGCGCCCTGGTGACCCTCGACGGATCGGCGTCGACCGATCCAGACGACGGTATCGCCTCCTATCTGTGGGAAGTGGTAACCACTGCCGGGCTTATTGCCGGGCAGGAAGTGACGCTGTCCGACCCGACAGCGGTAAAGCCTACCTTCACGGCGCCCCAGGTGGGAATCGGAGACGGCACAGTCACCTTACGCCTCACCGTGACCGATACCCCCCAGGGAGGCGCGCTTTCGGACGCCGATGAGGTGACCGTGACCATACGCAACGTGGTTCCCGTCGGGGATGTCGATGACAGCGGCGTCGTGGACCTGCGCGATGCAATTGTCATGCTGAGGCTGATCGTCCGGCTTCCCGTCAATGCAGGTGAATTTACCGCGCGCGCCGATGCGGACGGCGACGGCGTGCTCGCTCTTCCCGAGGTCCTCTACGTTCTCCGAAAAGTGGGGGAAATCTGATTTTCCAAATAGAATATCATTCCTGCTTTTCTTCGGAATGCTTAGCTATTTCTTCTTCACGCAGTGTTTTTCTGAGAATCTTTCCCACAGCCGACTGGGGAAGGGAATCTCTGAATTCTATGACTTTGGGTGCCTTGTAGGGGGCCAACCGTTCCCTGCAGAATGCGATAATATCCTTATCGGTTGCCGCTTCGCCTTTTTTCAACACGATATAGGCCTTAACGGTTTCTCCCCGGTAGGCATCGGGTACGCCCACGGTAACGGCCATTTCAATTTTGGGGTGCTGATGCAGAACTTCATCTACTTCTCTCGGATAGATGTTGAACCCGCCCGCAATAATCATGTCTTTCTTCCTGTCGACGATAAAAAGATAGCCATCCTCATCCCTGACAACGATGTCCCCGGTAAAGAGCCAGCCGTCCTTGAGCTGGTTCGCCGTTTCCCCGGGATTGTTCCAGTAATACTGCATGATCTGCGGGCCTTTGATTATCATTTCTCCCGGCTCGCCCGGGGCTACCTCCGTTGATCCATTCTCAAGATCGACAAGCCGGATGTCCGTATCGATTAAGGGGATGCCGATACTGCCCGCTTTTTTCAGGCCCATAACAGGATTGCCGGTTCCCGTGCAGGCCGTTTCGCTCATTGCCCATCCCTCCGTTAAAAATATGCCCAGATCTTTCACCTGTTCGATAAGTTCGACGGGGCAGGGGGCGCCGCCTGAATTGACAAACCCCAATATTTTATTAATTTTCAGTTCCTTGACACGGGGATGGTTCACGATGGCGCTGAGCATGGTGGGAACGGCCGGAAAGTAGGTGATTTCATCGAAGGAAGCGATGAGATTCATCAGCTTCTCAATTTCAAACTGCGGTACCAGTATTTGCGTGGCGCCGTTATATACGGCCCAGTTCGACACGATATTGCCATACACATGATAGAGGGGAAGCACTATGAGCGTAGAAAGCTTTTCTCTTGGTGTAAGCTTAACTCGCGGCGTATACCAGGCGGTGACCTGGACCAGTGCCGTCACCTGGTTCGCGTGGGTGAGGACAGCCCCCTTCGGAATGCCCGTGGTGCCTCCCGTGAATTGAATGACGGCGGGATCTTCCGGGTCGATAGATACGCGGGGACGTGTGGTATCTTCGCAGCCATTGAGGACCGATGAGAATGAGAGCCATCCTTCCTGAAGCGCTGCCGGTGATTCTGTATGGTTCTTTTCGGAAAAATCGTGCAGATTCGCAACAATTACCCTCGGGATTTCACAGTGCCGGCATAATTGTCCTATTGCGGACACTGCCGAGTCAATGGTGATCAACGTGGTGAAGGTGGTTTGCCGGGCGATGCCGATGAGTTCCTCCGCCGTATATATAGGATTGAGGTTCACCACGATGGCGCCGAGCGAAAGTACGGCATGATAGGCAATCACGTACTGGGGGCATGTCGGCAGATGAACCCCCACGCGGTCCCCCTTCTGTACACCCAAAGTACGGAGGGCATTGGCCATTCTCAGCACCAGGTCACGCAGTTCCCAGAAGGTGATAGTGTGGCCCTCATAGATCAAGGCCGCCTTATCGGGGCAGGCGTTTGCCGGTATCTGCAGTATGTCGTGAAGCAAGATGCGGGGATACCGCATCGATGTGGGGACGTCGTAATCGTAATGCCTGTGCCAATATTTATATTCCATTCTCTTACCTCCCAGGTGAATGATGGCGCATATATGCATAGTTAATTGGAAAATACAATGGTTCTAAAATGGTCAATTTAATTGACTGATAAATGGCCAAGAAGTACAATACCCTTTATGTGATCGGGTATGCAAATGCCGCCGGGCTGCTTGATGCGAAGAACTTCAACAGATACACCTTCAGGACTTGTCTTAATTCAAAGATGTTCGGTCATGCGGTTGCCTATTTCTATTCCAAGCGTCCGGAAAAGAAATTCTATCTTCTGATGCAGGACTATCTCTTTGGCCATGAAATGGCGGATGCCTTCAAGGAAGGGCTCAAGATGTATAAGCCGGATGCGGTAATCGTCGATGAAGTCTACCATCCCCTTTTCATGAAAGATTTTGCCCCCTATGTGACAAAATTAAAGGGCGCCGATGCGGATGTGCTCTATACAGGTGACTGGCTGCCCGATTCGGACAACCTGATGATGACCATGAAAAGCCTTGACGTGACTATACCCATTGCCAACCTCTATGCCGACATGCCCGAAACATTCAGGGCCCTTGGGCCGGCCGGAAAGGGCATGGTCAACGTGAACGATTACATGATTACCTGCGATACGCCGGAGAATCAGGCTTATGTAAAGGCCTGGCACGAGCAATGGAAAAAATGGGGGCATCCCTACAATGCGATTCTGTACCGATATCCGGTGACCGTGCTGGGTTCCTGCTGCGATCAGCTTTACTGGTTTTTCAATGTCGTTGAGCGTGCCGGAACTGTTGATCCTGAAAAGATCATTGCTACCTTCGAGGGTGACAAGTATAAGGGGCTGACGGGAGTCCTTGAGATGAGAGCCTGCGATCACCAGGCGGTAAAACCCATGTATGCCGCGGAATTCGAATATCCCAACCCTTGGGTAAAGGATGCGGCCAGTTATGGAAAGCCCTTTGTTGTGCCCGCCAAGTATTGTACGCCGCCCCTTCCCGAGGGTCTGGACAGGTGTGAAAAATAACACTGACTGTCGTTTCGGCGGTACCAGTGAATCATGGCGAAAAAGGGGGTGGATGCGCGTGAAAGACGTGTCCGCCCCCTTGTAGTGTGCACTTAAGGGCGCCGTGGTGTGTAGTGGTAATTTTACAAATCATAATACACTATACCAGCTATATCTATTGGCTGTAAATTAGTCTTTTTTTGACGATATACTTTTCCCTTCCCCTATGATTATATATGCCATAAGCTGGTAAGAATCAGAAAATAGAATGTGAGGACAAAAAGGAGAGAATTATGAAAGATAAAGCAGGGATCAGTACGCGTTTCATATGTGTCTTTGTTGCTGCAGTCTTTATGTGTTGTGCCGCGAGCGCTGTGGCACAGGCACAGCCACGCGGCATTGATGTACACAAGATGGCAATGAATATGACTGATTACGATCCTAACAACGTGGAAATGCCCACGGGTGACACCATCAAGATCGGTCTCATCGATTCATTTTCCGGGCCGGCAGCCGGTAACGGCGAGATATACTGGCTTCTCACAAACTGGGTTATACATGATTTAAACAAAAGAGGCGGAATTAAGGTAGACGGCAACATAAAGAAAATTGAGATTATCAAGGGGGATTCCCAGGGAAAGCCCGTAGTTTGCAAAAAAGTGGCGGAGAAACTCTGTCTCGAGGACAAGGTTGATTTGCTCTGGGGCTGTGCCGGAAGCCATTTGACGCTCATTATCCAGAATGTGGCCAAAAAATATCAAACAGTGCATCTTAATGGCATGTCGAATACGACGTCCCTCCTTGATGGGGCAAACTTTAATCGGTACACATTCAGAACATGCTATAACACGGAGATGTTTGGGTTGGGAATGGCCTATTTTTATTCCAAACGACCGGAAAACAAATTTTATATTCTCTGTCAGGATTATATGTTCGGCCATAATATGGGGAAAGGATTTAAGGAAGGTCTCAAGAAATACAAGCCCGGCGCCGAAATCGTCGGCGAGGTCTATCATCCCCTCTTTATGAAGGACTTTGCCCCCTATATGACAAAGATTCAGGCAGCAAATCCCGATGTCATCTTTACGAGCGACTGGATGCCTGATGGGCAGAATCTCATAAAAACCGCTCGTGCCTTGGGTATCACTATTCCCATAGCCACTCGCGATGCCTGTGAACCGGTTACGATGAAGGCAATCGGCGGGCCTGCGGGCATCGGCATGGTTCAAGTCAACGACCACTCGATAAATTGCGATACGCCGGAAAACAAGGTGTTCAATAAAACATGGAATGATTTGTGGAAACATACGTGGGGGAAGCCCTATAATACGGACCTTTATATGTGGCCGATCACCGTCTTGGGTTCAACTATAGGCGCGACATATTGGTATTTTGATATCGTCGAGAGAATCGGTACCGCCGATCCCGAGAAAGTCATTGCGGCATGGGAAGATGATGAATTCAAAGTTTTTTCCGGCGTCATCAAGATGCGGGCCTGTGACCACCAGGTACTGCGGCCCATGTTTGCCACTGAATATGCATATCCGAACAAATGGTATCCGGATGCTGCAGGACCGGGAAAGACGACAATTGTCCCACCGGAATTTTGTACGCCGGCAGTCGCCGCTGATCTGGAAAGGTGTAATAAATAAGGTGTCTACTGTATAATGAAAAACTGCAAGGAGGAAATTCGATGAGTATTCGCAATGGCAGAGCCAAAAAAACGGCAATCACCATGATCGGTATTGTTTTACTGATTGCTACAACCGTGTTTTCTGTGTGTGCCTTTGAACCGCTCAAGGGCGACATGGCAACTTTCGATCCCAACAACCAAACGTTTCCGACCTCAGGGGATACTATAAACGTGGGTATCTTCGACGCGTTTTCCGGTCCCGCCGCTCTCAGCGGTGAAGTATACTCCATAGCGGTTGGATGGGTTGTGCATGACATTAACGCACAGGGGGGCATCCTCGTCGACGGAAAGAAAAAGAAAATCAAAATCGTACGAGGCGATACGCAGGCAAAACCCGCAATTGCCAAAAAGGTGGCTGAACGACTTTGCCTTGAAGACAAGGTGCACATGATGTGCGGTACAAGCGGTTCGCATATAGGTCTTATCGGCCAGCAGGTCGCGGCGAAATATAAAACGATTTATCTCAATTATGCAGGGTTTTCAAAGGCGCTTCATGATGCAAGCAATTTCAACAGATATACCTTCCGGTGCTGCTGGCAAACCGATACCGAGGGTGCTGCAATGGCCTACTTCTTTTCCAAAAGGCCGGAACGAAAATTTTATATTCTGAATCAGGATTACGGATATGGTCATATTGTGGCCGAGTCATTTAAAAAGTACCTGAAAAAATATAAACCGGAAGCGGAAATCGTCGGAGAGGCGTACCATCCGTTGTTCATGAAAGATTTTGCTCCTTATTTAACGAAGGTACAGGGAACGGGGGCGGAGATAATTTTTTCAACGAACTGGCCGCCCGATGGAGACAACCTGATGAAACAGGCGAAAGAGCTGGGAATATCCGCACAGCTTGCCGGTCTCTACTTCGATAATTACAGTCCTCTGGAAACCATCGGCGGTCCCAAAGGCAAAGGAATCATTAATCTCTTTTTCCACCTGGCGTGTGTCGATACACCCGAAAACAATCGATTTAATGAGATATGGACCAAGCAGTGGAAATCCTGGGCGAAACCCTACGATTCGCCGTTGTACAGATGGCCTACGGCGAGCGTCGGCGGTGCGGTCCTTGCCTGCTACTGGTTCTTTGATGTGATGCAGAGGGCTGCAAGTACGAATCCTGAGAAAATTATAACGGTCTGGGAAGGAGACGAGTACGAATCCTTTACCGGCAAAGCAACAATGCGGGCCTGCGATCATCAGCAGATCAAGGATGTCTATGTATCTGTATTGGATTATCCGACAAAGTGGTACGAGAACAGTGCCGGATATACAAAGGCCTTCATTGTGCCTGCGGAATTCTGTACTCCCGAGCTGCCGGAAGGACTCGAGCGATGCAATAAGAAATAAGTGATGAACTCTTGAAAAATCCTCACCCAATCCTCAGCCCTTGAGGGTTGGGTGAGGGTGGAAGATGCGGCTCGCCTTTTTTTATTGTTTCGATGCGGTTACTGCGGCGACAATGGCTGCACCCCTTCCAGAACCATCTTTACACTTCATCAGCTTTATATTGTCTGCATTGTTGCCGTGGAGCAGTGTAAATGTTTCGGTCATTGCTGCTTCGAATCCCGCGTACCCTTCGAAGAGTGCGCCGTCTACGGCAACAGTGTGCCTCTCTTCAAGTGCCGGATCCAGCCAGGTAAGCACCGCTGATACGACAGCCGCGCTGATTGCGGCTGCTCGGGACGAGACAATTCCACAGAGATGTGAGAGTAGTAGCCTGTCCGGAAGTGTGGAGGAAGTGACGCCCATACTTTTCAGATATCTGTCCGTTTTGCTGAGCTCTGTTGTTTGGTCTCCCTGGATGAGGGACATGTGTTCCGTCTTCAGCGAATTTTTTGTGCTGAAATGTTCTGTCGCATCCGGATCATTGAGAAAAATAAGCTCTCTCTGTATCATGTCTATCAGAACGAGCCTTGTCATTTCGCCCAGATACATGCCGGAGACCATTTTTTCCAGAAACATGGATCCCTCATTGACTGATGCTTCATCCAGGTGCATGTCATAACCTGTGCGCTTCAGTGTAGCGAAATTGCCCCATTCCAAGTTGACAATCATATATTCGTCAGAAACATATCCGTTCAAGATTTTGATATTGGATGATTTTTCCCGGTAACACCCGTTGGTTCCCGTTCCCAGAATAACCCCCATGTCGCAGGCGGGATCGAGATAGCTTCCGGCAGCCAGCGTGCCGACCGTATCATTGGTAAGGGCCGTGACGTTGATACAGCTGATGCTGTTCCTTTTCAGCGCTGTTCTCAAGAGCCCTGCGACGTCTTCTCCCTGTACGCCCCTGGCGGTAAATCCTTTCGTCCAGGCGATGAGCGCGCCTGATGCGATATCCTTCTGTGCAACGGGAAAAGAAAAGGTAAAGGCGAGGTCATAGAGGTTGTTTCTGTCAATTGTGTGTTCAGTGAGAAAAGAATCGATGCAGCGGGCAATAAAATCGAACAGCGCCGCCCCTGTTCCCTCCATGTCTCCGGGAGGAACGGCAAAAGTGCTGACGGCCGGAACAGTCGCATTCCTCCTTCCGTCGAGTTCGACGGCAAGCACTCGTACATTCGTACCACCGAGATCGAGGGCGAGGAAGGAGCCTTTTTCAGTTCCCCGCGGGACGTCAACAAATGAAGGCAGCATTTTCAGAGAACTGCTTTGCCCGGAAAGGCCCCTGTCCATCTCTTCATGGAAGCTCCTCACAATAGAAGTAATTTCATTCAATGGAAGGGCAAAACACGATTCCAGTGATGAGATGAATGCTCCAGGGGCAGCCGGTGCGGGTCCGTTCATTGCGCACTCCTTTTGTTTATCGGGAAAGTATAAGAAAGACGAACTTTTGAGTCAACTCTCAAATCTTCTTGCAGGCGTATATTCCCGCAATTTCCGATAGAGTGTCGGTCTGGACATGCCCATTTTTCGTGCGATGTCGGTTTTACTGACCTTTGCCTCCATTAACCTCATGATCTGCTGTTGCTCAAATTGCTTGGGCGTCAAAAGGTGTTGCTGGGTATGGAAATTAGAAAAGGATGAACGTTTATTGATTTCTTCGGGAAGGAGATTTATCGTTACTACATTCGACTGTGCAAAGTGCACCATCCTTTCCACGACATTCTGTAACTCACGTATATTGCCCGGCCACGCATAATGTTGAAACACATCGATTACGCTCTTCTCTATGCGCATGTGTTCCTTTCCCAATGTTTTTCCGTATTGCTTTACGAAGTATTCCACGAGCAAGGGTATATCATCTTGACGTTCTCGAAGGGGAATCATATGGATATTGAAAACATTTAACCGGTAGAATAGATCTTTTCTGAAATTCCCTGTGTCTGTTTCTTTTTGAAGATCTTTGTTTGTCGCGGCTATGACGCGTACATTTATCGGTCGAGACACTTTTGATCCAAGGCGCGTAACGGTTTTGTCTTCGATTACCCTGAGGAGCACTGCTTGCAATTCGAGGGGGATCTCTGCCACTTCATCCAGAAAAAGAGTGCCGCCGTCAGCTAACTCAAATTTCCCCTGATTCCCACCGCGGCGCGAGCCTGTATAGGCACCATCGGCATAACCGAACAACTCACTCGTAATAAGATCTCTGGGAATAGCAGCACAGTTAATAGGTATGTAAGGACCATCCTTTTGCTCTCCCTCGTTATGGATTGCCTGTGCAAATATATCCTTACCCGTTCCGCTTTCGCCGAGCAGCAAAATGTTTGCATTACTCTTGGAAACAATGAGCGCACGTTCTTTAATTTGTACAAACGCTGCATTCTGCCCAAGAATATGTGTGAAAGAAAAATTGGCCCGGTTGCCTAACATTTGAGCAACCCTCTTTTTTGCCCGTTTGATTTCAGTGAGAATGATGATTTGCCCGATGAGTTCTTGATCGTCTCCAATAATAGGATTGCGCATCATTATATAATCGTTGCTATTATTTTTTGTAAATATCGTTACTTCAACATCATTAATGAGCTCGTCGTTTTCAAGTATTTTAATAAAACCGGAATTATCTTTCCCCAGAATCTCGGCAATATTCTTTCCTTCAATATGCTGCATATCGGGGAAAAGCATTTTTTGCGCATTTCTATTTGCTAGTTTGATGCAGCCATCCACCCCAATCGCAACAATCGCTTCCGGTATTGAACTGAATGCCGTTTGCTGATAGCTGTAAGCAATGCGGACCTCTTTCAATGCCTTTTTTGTTTTTAATGTGTTTTCTATCGCCTGGGCAGCTGCAACCACCAATCCTAAAGTATGCGGATTCGCTCTGTAATAACGCCCTGATAGACAAATTCCACCGATAAACGTGCTTTCTGCATCAAAAATCGGTGCGCTGGAGTCCGTTTCATGATGTAAGTATTTCTTATAATGTTCGGAAGCAAAAATCTGGATAGGTCGTTTCAGCTCTAAAACGGTCCCGACTGAATTATTTCCGGCAATTTTCTCTGTCCACAATGCTCCAACGATAACGGGGCCTCTTTTCGCATGTTCTATCGCATCATCATCACCGAGAATTTCAAGGAAATGTCCTGATTTGTCAAAAAGACCGACCAAAAATCCAGATCCCTTGAGAAATGTAGACAGATTCTGCATGAACGGACGACTGGCGTTGATAAAAAATTCATTGTCATCAATGAGCTTCGCAAGTCCCTTTCCTTTGAGTATTGTCTGTTCAGGAACGCAATAGGGGTCTACTCCCATTGCGTGACATCTCGTCCACGCATCAAAAACCTCGTCCGATACGATGGTATGGTCAATATCGTCGGCGCCAGACAAAAATCTTTCCCATTCAATCTTGATACCCTGAAAATTTTCAAAGTAGTTAATACCATTTTGTTCCCATCGGCTATGGAAATTGCTTTTCATGTGTTACCTTTCCTCCCGTATAATCGCGCTACCAAATTATAAAAGACGAGTCAATAAAAAACTCCCGATGTCTGTAATATAATATTACAGACATCGGGTATTCAGCCATATTTGTAAAATAAAATTACAAAACAGGTGTGGAACTTTTTGTGCTTCCAGCAGATAAATTATTGTTAACCGTTTGTTATTTTAAGACAAATACCAATTTCTGCCGATGTTGGCCCGAGTTGTGCAGTAATGTTCATACCCACCTACTGCTGCGCAGGGAAGGGGAGGGAAGAATTATCGAGCCTGAGAAGCATTCAGGGAACATACGGTCACACACCCGATTTCAATGCCGGGATGCTGTGGTAAATAAGTTTCAGCCGGCGAGAGGAAAAATTGAATTCGGGACTCATTTAAAAAGACAGATAAAGGAGAGTGAAGAACGATGATACGTGGAGATGAATATCGTGAGAGGATTGCAAAGCTGAAACCGAATGTGTATATGGGCGGCAAGGTAGTTGACCGCTTTGACCCGAAGATGGTGGGCGGGATTAATGTAATGGCGCAGACATACGACAATGCATTTGATCCTGAATACGAGGGATTGGGCGTTGCTACCTCGCACATAACAGGGGAGAAGATCAACCGTTTTTGCCATATCCACCAGAGCATTGAAGACCTTCTCAACAAGCAGAAGATGACCCGGCTCTACAGCCAGGAGGTCGGCGGGTGCATCCAGCGTTGCATGGGGATCGACTCACTGAACGGTCTTTCCATCGTAACCTATGAGGCCGATCAGAAATACGGTACGAATTATAATGAGAGATTTATCGAGTTTATGAAAAAAGTGCAGGCGGAGGACCTTTCCCTGAACTGCGCCCAGACAGATGTCAAGGGGAACCGCGTGTGGCGGCCGGGGAAACAGAAAGACCCCGATCTGTACCTCCGTGTGGTAGAAAAAAGAGACGATGGGATTATCGTGAACGGTGCGAAGGCACATAATTCCTGCTCCACCTACGTCGATGAGATAGTAGCGATTCCCACCCGCCATATGGGGGAGGATGAAACAGATTGGGCAGTAGCGTTTTCTCTCCCGGCTGACTGGGAAGGGGTCACCATCGTAAATGCCGCCTATTATCCGCCTAAGCGGACGGAACTCCACTGTCCCTACGAGAACGTCGGTATCGGGCATTCCATCACCGTTTTCGATCATGTCTTTGTTCCCTGGGACCGAGTGTTTCTCTGTGGTGAAACGGAGCTGGCAGGGAAGCTGGCCCTCCTCTTCGCCCTGTACCATCGACACAGTTATACCGGCTGCAAGGCGGCTCTTTCGGAGATATTTACAGGTGCCACGGCCCTGGCCGCCGATTACAACGGCATCGCCAAGGCGCAGCACGTCAGGCATAAACTCGCCGACATGACACAGATCGTTGACCTGATCTTCGCGGCAGGAATTGCAGCTGCCATGAACGCGGTAAAGGCCGGCTCCGGAACCTATGTCCCCGATACCAACTACTGTAACGCGGGACGGATGCTTGCCGGCGAGGCAATATACAGTGAGTATGAAGCACTGGCTGCAATTGCCGGTGGTCTGGCGGCAACGCTCCCCAGTGAGGCTGAATTTGCAAACGAGAAGACCGGTCCCTATATGGAAAAATATATCATGCGGGATCCCGATGTATCGCCGGAGAATCAACACCGGGCCTTCCGGCTGTTCCAGGATATGATGGCCTCCACGTGGGGCGGTCACAAGCTGATCGATGCCCTGCACGGCGGCGGATCGCCCGTGATCGAGAAGGTGGCCATATACCGTGATGCCGATCTCGAGCGATCAAAAAATATTGCGAAGAAACTGGGTGGGATCCCCTATGAAGGAACGACGAAGACACTGACGAGGAGATTCCCCTGGTTGTAAACGACCTGTCCATGGTGATCGGTAAGGGTGTGTAGTGGTAACATAGTGTGGCAATAAATGGATAGCGATACTATCAAGAGGGCTTGATGCCAGGGATGGTGTTGGGCTACTCATGGAAAATATTAGCAAAAGGAGGATTAGCATGAAAAGTATTAAATTATTTATGGTATTGATTCTTTCTGTAATGATGGTTGCGGGTGGAATAGCGGCCACCTGCATGGCGGCTATGCCGGGGTTTGATCTCAGTGCAATCTCCGATATGTCGGATTTCGATCCTAATGCCGAGATAGAGCCGGAGGGTAATGTTGTCAAGATTGGGTATGTGAATCATTTTTCCGGAACTGGCGCGGGCAATGGTGAGATTCATATAATTCAGCTCAACTGGGTTGCCCACGATCTCAATAAACGGGGCGGCATTATGGTGGACGGCAAGAAGAAGCTGATCAGAGTCATAAAAGGAGATTGTCAGGGAAAACCGGCTATGACAAAAAAGGTGACCGAAAAACTATGCCTGGAAGATAATGTCGATATTTTGAGCGGTTGCTCGGGAAGCCACCTTGCGTTAGTAGTTTCAACTGTGGCAAAAAAGTACAAGAAAGTAATGAATATTGACTGTGGCGTGGCAGATTCGCTCCTTGATGCGAAGAATTTTCATCGATACGCATTCAGGACCTGCCTTACCACCTCCATGTTCGGCAGGGCCATGGCCTACTATTATGCCCAAAAACCGGAAAAGAAATTTTTTATTTTGTGCCAGGACTACATGTACGGCCACGATATCGGCAACGCCTTCAAAAATGGCCTGAAGGAATACAAAAGGGATTACGAAATAGTTGGTGAAGAATATCATCCGCTCTTTCTCAAGGACTTTGCACCCTATCTGACAAAAGTTCAGGGATCGGGAGCGGAAGTCATCTATACCGGCGATTGGATTCCCGATGGTATGAACATGATCGTACAGGCAAGTAATCTGCGCATCGACGCGCAAGTCGCCAACCTCTATGCAGATGCTTCTTATGAAGCGTTAAAGGCTATTGGGGGAGAAACCGGGCGAAAGATGGTAAACGGAAATGCGCACATGATCAGCGTCGATACGCCCGAAAACAGGGCTTTCAATAAGAAGTGGAACGACTCCTGGAAGACGTGGAATAAACCGTACAATTCAAAGACGTATAAATGGCCCATTTCGATATTGGGAGAATGCGTGAATGGCTTCTACTGGATGTTCGATGTTATTGAACGTGCCGGCAGCACCGATCCCGAAAAGATCATTGCAATGTGGGAAGGCGACGAATACAAATCGATCACGGGAGTGGTGAAAATGCGTACCTGTGATCACCAAATTATCAGAGATGTCTTTGTATCTCAATTCGAATATCCTAACCCCTGGTTCGACGATGTGGCAAGTTATGGCAAACCCTTCATAGTTCCTGCAAAATATTGCGAGCAGCCGCTACCCGAAGGACTCGACAGATGTAAATAAGCTCTTGAATTTATATGAGATTTACTTTATCCCCTGTCAGGGCTCTTTTGTTATTAAGCGCTCTGGCAGGGTCTTTGGCCGTTTTCATGAGTATTTTAAAAAGGCCGCTGAAGGAACTGGCGACGGCAATGGATTGCGGGAGGATCACACAATTAAGCATCTTGCGATAGATATAATCTTAGAAACAGCTCAAGAAGCTATTGTAGTAATTCAGGATGGCCTGAATAAATATTCAAATCAAAAAGCTGCCGAGATCAGCGGGTATTCTATTGAAGAGCTGCAGGACAAGCCTATCACTGAAACTGTATTCCCGGACGATTACGAAAAAGTGATTGGTGCATATTCGGGACGATTGCAGGGCGATGCCATAAAATACAGACACAGAATTACAGATAAAAACGGAGAGATAAAGTTCCTGGAAAGCTACGGCATAAGAATCTTATGGGAGGGTGAGCCGGCAGCCTTATGTTTTTTAACCGATGTAACGGCTCAAATCACTATGGAAAAGGCTCTAAAAGAAAAAACAACGATAGTGGAGGAAACTAATACGGCTTTGAACGTGTTGTTGAAACACCGTGAGAAAGATCTGAATGAGGTTGAGGAAAAAGTGGTCAACAATATTAAAGAGCTGGTTCTTCCGTATATCGAAAGACTGAAGGCGCTTCATTTAACCCCCGAAGCCTCATATTACGTCGACATACTTGAAAAGCATGCCAATGAAATCACCTCTCCCTTTTTAATGAAGGCTGATAATAGACCGAAAATAGGCGGTTTACTTTTCAAGATGCCTATGGTTACATGGCACACTGTCTGGAATGAAATAGGGAAGTTACCCAACGATCATGGCATACGTACTTATTTGATTTTGCAACAAGTGTGAGGATCGCCTTTTTACTCTTTCAGGTGTTCGTCTGCATCCGGTTTATCCCAATAATGACGGCTGATCTGAATTCAGATTGAGCGCAGGAACGGTCTTTTCCCAAGACGTTGGCATTCAAGAAAGACCATTCTGAAAGGTACTAACCGACAAAAGCATACTATGTTGGGAAGATAGTAGTAATAAAAACAATAATTCTTGATTATCGTGAAGTATTCGGCAATTGCTTCCACTCTGCGATTCTTCTGACGTCCTTCCCTAGTGGCATTTGACGCTGCGGGTCGAGACTCGCCGTAACCGGTTGCGGTAAGTCTTGCGCCGTCAATACCGAATTTTTCCATCAAATATTTGCGCACAGCCTCCGCCCTTTGCTGGGAGAGGTTTTTATTAAATGCAGCATTTCCCGTGCTGTCGGTATGTCCTTCGATGACGATCGCAATTTCTGGATGTTTCTTCATTACGGCTGCAAGATTGCCGATCTCCTCGTCATATTGCGATTTAACGACAGCCTTATTCAGATCAAATTCCACGTTCAATGTGACGCGGCCCTTTTCCCGGATTATTTGTTCCGTCTTGCTGGCCGCTGCTGGTTCGACCTTTTGCACAGGACGGGGGCAACCGAAAGTGTCAACCGTTACCCCTTCAGGTGTGCCCGGGCATTTATCCTGATCATCGAATACGCCGTCTCCGTCGGAATCCCGGTTTATCTGTACCGGTGCGACTGTGGCAGTCCTCTTAGTCATGACTTCCGGTTCACCGCCGAAGGCAAAGGAAATGCCGATTGTGTAGAGCAGGTTGTTGTCGACACGGGAGTGTTCGCCATTGAAGGGGATGACATAACGGACATCGCCGCGAAGCGCGATATTCTCTTTCAAAAAGAACTTCAGTCCTCCACCATAATTGAACGTCAGCCTGTTGCGGTCGCCTAAACCGGACGGGTCGTAGAGGGTATTGCCGACGCCGAAAGCCAAAAAGGGTACAAGACGTTTATCAGGCATGAAATGCCAGAGTTCTTCTATTCCGAAGCCATAAATCTTCATGTCCGGATTGCCGGCAATTTCTTGCATCTCGGTCTTGAGGTACATCACATATCCCTCCAAGGCCAGGTTTTTTGTCAGACTATAGCCCCCAGCCAGCTTGTATACCGGGGCGTGTTCTAAATCCTCGTTCCCCCTCATCTCTTTTGCCATGGATTCATTGTTTTGGTGCGACAAAAATTTTTCGAGGGTCCTTTACATACAGCCCCACCTTTGAATGCAGGCTTTTTTTTCTCGGGCTTCAGGATAGAAAGCAATGATTGTGATTACATCTGTCAAAGTGCAATATGTCAAGGGGAACCCCGTGATGTGTGATGTATATCACATTCTTTTTGACGCACAGAGAATTCCGGGGCAGTCGTCCTGTTTTGTGTCCTGTTTTGTTGTAAAAAGATAAGATTTTGGGTACTATCCGGGTCAGGTTTTCAGGATGTAATATGGCCGACGCGATGTATTAGAGGCGGCAGGGGAACCTTTTTCACTGCTGTCGACTGAGGAGACGCAGACAATGATCGGAGCCATCGCCGGCGACATCATCGGATCGGTGTACGAGCACCGTCCTATCAAGACCAAGCACTTCCCGCTGTTTCACCCTCGCTGTCATTTCACGGACGACTCCGTATTGACCATTGGGATTGCAGACGCCATACTCAATGGAACGCCCTACGGGGATTCCATCCGTAAAATCGGCAGGCGGCATCCCGGGGCCGGCTACGGGGGATCCTTCATCCGGTGGCTTCACGCCCCGAATGCCGGGCCATACAACAGCTGGGGCAATGGTTCCGCTATGCGCGTCAGCCCTGTGGGCTTTGCCTTTTCGACAGAGGAGGCAGTGCTCGCTGAGGCAAAGGCGACAGCTGAGATCACACACAACCACCCGGAGGGCGTTAAGGGAGCGCAGGCGACGGCTCTGGCCGTTTTCCTTGCCAGAACCGCAGGCGACAAGGAAACGATCCGATCACGCATTGCCGACCGGTTCCAGTATAATCTTGACCGCACTGTGGATGACATCCGGCCTATGTATTCTTTCGACATCTCCTGTCAGGGCACCGTGCCGGAGGCAATCGTCGCCTTTCTTGATTCCCGTTCCTATGAAGATGCAATCCGTAATGCCGTTTCTCTCGGAGGCGACAGCGACACGCTGGCCTGTATCACCGGGGGTATCGCGGAGGCCTTTTACGGCGGGGCGCCGAAGGATGTCTTCGCCAAGGTCAAGGAATTGCTGACGCCTGATCTGTGGTCAGTAACGGAGGCCTTCTGTCTGAAATACAGATAGAACGTAGGACAGTCGCGGCAGTGAAAGAGGCAAAAAAAGGGGCGAACCGTTTCCGATTTACCCCTCTATGCTCAATGGTGCCGAAGCCGGGACTTGAACCCGGACGGGTTGTGCCCACTACCCCCTCAAGATAGCGTGTCTACCAATTTCCACCACTTCGGCGTTTCGTTGCAAACTATTTTGTTTCCCCTCGTTTGTCAATACAAAAAATTATTCTGGAACCTCTTGCTGGCGAGAAATTATTCACCTGTTTTTGCCTCATCTGTCTGCGCCGGAGCAGGTGCCACAGGAGGTGTGGTTTGCTCAGCGGGCATGCTCTGTTCAGCCGCCGGGACAGGCAGTTCTTCCACCACCGATACGCCCTTGTGGACGGCGAAATAGGCAAGCCAGAGTGAAGTCAACATAAATATGATCGCAATGCCCGTGGTCATTTTCCCAAGAAATGTGCCGGGGCCGCTGCTTCCGAAAATGGTTTGGCTGGAACCACCGAAGGCTGCGCCCATATCGGCGCCTTTCCCCGTTTGCAGAAGCACGACCATAATCATGGCGATGCAGACAAGAATATGTATGATTGTAATAAGAGAATGCACGCTCGCTCTCCTTAGTTGTTTGAATTTTTGATCAGAATCGGATAATGCGTATAAACGATTCCACTTTCAGACTCGCACTGCCCACAAGAGCGCCGTCGATGTCTTCCCGGGCCATGAGCTCACCGACGGTACGTTCGTTCACGCTCCCCCCGTAAATGACCGGAATGTCCGTCGCGTTGCTGAGGCCAGCACAATCCGCCACCATTTCCTTAATAAACCGATGAACTTCCTGCGCTTGTGCAGGGGTCGCCGTATTACCCGTACCAATTGCCCACACGGGCTCGTAGGCGAAAACGATGTTCCTTATATCACTGGGAGAAATATTAATCAATCCCTCATTTATCTGTTCCGTGATCGTGTCAAAGGTACGAGACGACGTACGTTGATCTTCCGTTTCTCCGATGCAGAGAAGGGGAGTGAGTCCGCAGGCACGGGCCATGATGAGCTTCCGATTTATCAGAGTATTGGACTCGCCGAAAAGGTGCCTTCTTTCGGAGTGGCCTATGATGACATAGTTGCACCCTGCGTCGGAAAGCATGGGAGCCGATACTTCACCGGTGAAGGCGCCCGCCTCATGATCCGAGAGATTCTGGGCTGCAAGTCCGATTGTTGACCCTTTGAGTACTTCTGCGACGCACGAGAGGGCGGTGAAAGGCGGTGCGATAATGATGCGTCGATCGTCACAGTCTGCACAATCCTTCACAAGGCGCGACGCAAAAGCCATCGCGTCGCCTATCGTTTTATGCATCTTCCAGTTTGCCGCAATTATTGGTGGCATCATGACCAATTCCCTCCGGGATTGAGCCGGTTACGTGTGTATTAACCTTCAGGTGTATGCATGTTGTTACATTCTGCTTCCCATATAAAGGGCAAGATCTCTCATGCGGGAGGCGTACCCGCTTTCATTGTCATACCACGAGAAAATCTTGACGAAGGTATCGCCGATCACCTGGGTCAGCGGAGCGTCCACGATAGACGAGTAAGGACTGCTGGTAAAATCGACGGACACAAGTTCCTTGTCGCTGTAAGCGAGAATGTTGCGCAAAGCTCCCTCAGAAGCTTTTTTCAATGCGCCGTTGACAGCATCGACGGTCACCTTCGTTTTTACTTCCAGCGCCACGTCAATAAGGGATACGTTCGGCGTGGGCACCCTCAGCGCGATGCCGTCCAGTTTGCCTGCCAGTTCCGGAATCACCTCTGTAACCGCTTTCGCTGCACCAGTTGAAGTGGGTACGATCGACAGCGCTGCGGCGCGGGCTCTTCGAAGATCCTTGTGCGAACCGTCAAGTAATCGCTGATCCATCGTATAGGAATGTACCGTGGTCATAAGGCCTTTGGAGATGGTAAAGCAGTCGTGAATAGTTTTTACTACAGGAGCGAGACAGTTGGTGGTACATGATGCATTGGAAACGACATGATGCCGCTCGGGATCGTAGGATCCTTCGTTCACACCCATGACAAAGGTGCCGTCAACCCCCTTGCCCGGCGCCGCAATGATTACTTTCTTCGCTCCGGCGTCCAGGTGTTTTGCCGCATCCTTCCGGGATCTGAACTTTCCTGTCGATTCCATCACGATGTCGATCCCCAGATCTTTCCAGGGAAGTGTTTCCAGGGAATCGGTCGAGTTTGTAATCTTTATTTTCTTATCCGCTACCCACAGGACATCTCCCTGTGCCAAAACATCGGCATCAAATATCCCGTGTACCGAGTCATATTTTAAGATATGTTCCAGAACGGGTGCATTGGCTCTCGTATTTATGGCGATCACTTCAATGTCTTCTCTGCCGGCGCAGGCCCTGATTATATACCGACCGACTCTTCCGAAACCGTTTATGGCGATTCTGACGCTCATGAATTCCTCCCATCGTTTTCTTATGTAAAAAAATTCTGAATTACGCACTGCAGGAAGCTCAGGCGCTTCACGGTCCGTGGCAGCGCACAGCACCCAGAATAAAAGTGTACATCACTGTTTACTGGTGTAAAATCGAATGCACAGTACCGTTATAGGGAGTATTAGTCAATAATTTTTTGGGTGGTAATGAGATGAAATATTGTATAAAATCCACCTTCCAACGGGACCTTAATTCATAATGATGATCGGTACGGTAATGTGAATTACAGTGGAATCGGATCAGCCACGCCATATGCATGGATATGTATCGCCATCATTATAGGCATGTGTGTATTCTATCCCGCACGAGGGGAAGGATTTAATATGGAACATAATATACGGCAGGCAAAACTTGCGGGCGCCTGGTATCCGGAAAGACCGGATGTACTGCGGGCGACGATAAAAGGGTATGTTGACAATGTGCCCGCGCGTGAAAGTGGCGGAGCGCCGGTGGCGATTGTGTCGCCTCATGCAGGATTTCCCTATTCGGGACAGGTTGCCGCCTACGCGTACAAGGCGGCCTCGGAAGCGTCCTGTGAGTCGATTATTGTTATCGGACCGAGTCATCGTGCCCGTTTCCGGGGCGCGGTTATTTACAATGGTGAAGGATATCAAACCCCCCTGGGAATTGAGCCCTTGGACAGGGCGCTGGCAGAAAAAATTGTTGCCGAAAGCGACGATGTGAGCTTTGCCCCGGATGACGGGCTGCCGGAAAATTCGATTGAGATTCAGGTACCCTTTCTGCAAGTGCTTTTACCGGGGATACCTTTTGTCCCCATTCTGATGGGGGTGCAGGACAGCCGCACCTGTGATGCACTGGCAGAGGCCGTGGTGAACGCCTCGAGGGGGCGCCGGGTTCTTGTGGTGGCAAGCTCCGACCTTTCACACTATCACCACTATAATGAAGCGGTTTCCATGGATGTAACGGCCCTTTCTTATATGGAAAGAATGGATGTAGATGGTTTTTACGATGCCCTTGAAGAGGGAAGAATCGAGGCCTGCGGCGCGGGACCTGTCAGGGTTGCCCTCAGGGTAGCCAGAACATCGGGCTGTGACAGCGGCTGCGTGCTCAAATACGCCAATTCCGGCGATGTTACGGGAGACAGGGCGGCTGTCGTCGGATATGCCGCAGTGGCTTTTTACAAAGGAGAAAAGGAGGATAAAGTGTCCAGCGAGCAGAAGGAGAGGCTTTCGGAGAAAGAAAAAAAGAAGTTGATAGAAATCGCCCGAAAGAGTATAGAGGATTCGCTCGAGGGGCAAAGGTCGATCTCCCCTGCTGAGGTACCGGAAAGCCTGAAAGCCGCAAGAGGCGCATTTGTGACTCTGAAAAAAGATAACCGGCTGCGGGGCTGTATAGGCTTTATTGAGCCGCGGAAGCCGCTCGATAGAACCGTCGCCGAAATGGCGCAGGCTGCCGCCTTTAACGATCCGAGGTTCCCTCCCCTGAAGAGCGAAGAATTACATGAAGTACGCATTGAAATTTCTGTCTTGACGCCGTTACGCCTGATAAAGGATGTTTCAGAAATAGAGGTGGGGAGAGACGGGATTTACATAGTCAAGGGCGTTCATTCGGGGCTTTTGCTTCCCCAGGTGGCAACGGAACATCACTGGGATCGAACCGTGTTTCTGGAACAAACCTGCATGAAGGCCAGTCTTGCTCCGGATGCCTGGAAGAAAAAAGATGCAAAGATCTTCATTTTTTCGGCAGAGATCTTTGGTGAAGAACCTTAGTCTTTTTGTCAGATAAGATAAAAAATCCTTGACAAAAGGATAAAGAAAAATTAGATTCGCCTTTTGGATTAGTTAGTTTATGTGTGCTTTTTTTTAGCTTTAGGCGCAAAAGCTATTATTCTTTGTAATATTGAGGTATTATGTGCTGGCGTAGCTCAACTGGTAGAGCAGCTGATTTGTAATCAGCAGGTCGCGGGTTCGAATCCCATCGCCAGCTCCAGATGAAGATGCAAGTGAAGTGGAGGGGTTCCCGAGCGGCCAAAGGGAGCAGACTGTAAATCTGCCGGCGAAGCCTACGGAGGTTCGAATCCTCCCCCCTCCACCATTTTTTTGTTATTTGTACGCGGTCTGACGAGGCGGGAGTAGCTCAGTGGCTAGAGCGTCAGCCTTCCAAGCTGAGGGTCGCGGGTTCGAATCCCGTTTCCCGCTCCATTATTATAATCCGGGGGGCATCGCCTTGACGGCTTTTCTCTCTGTGATGCAAGGAATAATATGCTCGCAGGCCCACGTAGCTCAGTCGGTAGAGCACATCCTTGGTAAGGATGAGGTCACCAGTTCAATCCTGGTCGTGGGCTCCATTTTCGTAAAGGTGGGTGCAACATGAGGGACATTATAACGCTGGCGTGCAGCGAGTGTAAGCGAAGAAATTACACGACAACTAAGAATAAACGGACGATGAAGAATCGTCTTGAGTTGAAAAAATATTGTCGGTTTTGTCAGACTCACACGGTTCACAAAGAAACAAAATAGATATGCGCAGACTACAGGCCAGTAGCTCTAATGGATAGAGCGCCGGACTCCAAATCCGGATGTTGGGGGTTCGAGTCCCTCCTGGCCTGCCATTTTATTTTTCGGGATTCATGCATATGGAAAAATTGAAGACTGCATGGGCTGCAACAGTTCAGTTTTTGAGAGAAGCAAGAGTTGAGCTGAAGAAAGTGACGTGGCCGACACCGAAGGAGGCGTTGGCCTCGACATCGGTGGTGATCGTCGTTGTTATTATTGTGAGTGTCTTTCTTGGGTTTGTAGACTTGGGTCTCACCAAACTGGTCGGGATGGTACTGGGATAAGAAATGGCGTTTCGTTGGTATGTGATACACACGTATTCGGGCTTTGAGAGCAGGGTGAAGCAATCTCTTGAGGAGAGGATCGTCGCTCAGGGGATGGGCGAGTTTTTCGGTGATATCCTGATCCCGGAAGAAGACGTCGTGGAGCTGGTGCGAGGCGAAAAGAAAACGTCAAAGCGAAAGTTCTTCCCAAGTTACATGCTGGTCAATATGGAGCTTAACGATGACACGTGGCATCTGGTGAAGGATACTCCCAAAGTGACGGGGTTTATCGGAAGCAAGGACAAGCCGTCGCCTATATCTACCGCCGATGTGGAGCTACTTAAAACAAGAATAAGTGAAGGAACGTTAAAGCCGAAGCCGAAGTTCAAGTTTGAGATCGGGGATCATGTAAGGATCATAGACGGGCCTTTTTCCAATTTTGACGGAGTCGTTGATGAGGTCAAGGAGGAAAAGGGTAAATTGAGAGTTATAGTAAGTATATTCGGCCGATCAACGCCTGTGGAACTTGATTTTATACAGGTTGTTCAGAGTTAGGCGGAAATAATCATAAGGGGACGATGATGGCAAAAAAGGTTATCGCACAGATAAAACTCCAAATTCAGGCAGGGAAGGCGACTCCATCACCTCCTATCGGTCCGGCCCTGGGGCAGCATGGTGTGAATATCATGGAGTTTTGCAAGGCATACAATGCAATGACGCAAAGTCAGGAAGGAACAGTTATTCCTGTCGTTATATCCGTGTATGCTGATAAGTCATTCACCTTTGTCACCAAAACCCCGCCGGCGGCGGTATTGCTCAAGCAGGCAGCGAAGATCGCGAAGGGCGCAGGGGATCCGAAACGGGAGAAGGTGGGGCAAATCACACGCAAGCAGCTCAAGGAAATTGCTGAACTCAAATCAAAGGATCTGAATGCCGTCGATGTGGAAGGCGCGATGAGAATTGTAGACGGTACGGCGAGATCCATGGGCATTGAAATTATCGATTAAAGAAGACCGAGGTTTTGTGAAAATGGCACATGTGGGCAAGGGATATACGGAGCAAAGGGCAAAGGTGGAGCCGGGGAAACGATACGCGCTCAAAGAGGCGGTGGAGATGGTCGTCAGTACCGGCAGGGCAAAATTTGATGAGACCGTCGATGTCGCCATTCGCTTGGGAGTGAATCCGAAACATGCCGATCAAATGGTTCGGGGAAGTGTGGTTCTTCCCAACGGTCTTGGCAAAGCTGTCAGAGTCCTGGTTTTTGCAAAAGGTGAAAAAGAAAAAGAGGCCCGGGATGCAGGGGCCGATTATGTGGGCGCCGACGACATGGTTGAGAAGATAAAAGAAGGATGGCTTGAATTTGACAGGGTTGTGGCCACTCCCGATATGATGGGCAGCGTCGGCAAGCTGGGAAAGATCCTCGGACCTCGTGGACTGATGCCCAATCCCAAGGTAGGAACGGTTACTTTCGATGTAAAGGGTGCAGTGACTGAGCTCAAAGCGGGGCAGGTCGAGTTCCGGGTGGAAAAGGCCGGAATTGTACACAGCCCTGTAGGGAAGGTATCCTTCGGAGCAGACAAACTCACCGAAAATATTCTGGCGCTTATAGAGACAACCATAAAACTCAAGCCCGCATCGAGCAAAGGAACATATCTGAAAAACATTTCCCTCTCTACAACAATGGGGCCGGGAGTAAAAGTGGATACAATGGATGTGAGGAACAACCTGAAGGTCGGTTAAGAAAAACAGAAAAAGTAAAGTCAAAGACAGCAGGTACGGAAGAAAGTTTAAACGAACACAATCGGCCTGCCGAGACAATGGTAGTGTGTAGTATTTCTTCCTGTAGAGCGGTCTGACTTTCAAATAGTTGAATCATTTATCGTGATGTATACGGTGGTAGAAAATATGTTTTGAAAGGAGGCCACGTATTGGACCGGAGGACCAAGGAACAAATCGTAGCGGAACTTCATGAAAAGCTCTCGCGTGCAAAGATAGCGATACTTGCGGATTACAGAGGTATCAAAGTCAAGGAATTCGATGAGCTGAGAAACGAGCTCCGAAAGTCGGGAAGTGAAGTGCGCGTTGTTAAGAACAATCTCCTGAATCTGGCTATTAAGGAAACAGATTTTGAGGGACTTGAAGGACACTTAAAGGGGCCACGGGCCCTCGTTCTTAACTTCGGGGATGTTGTTGCGCCGACGAAAGCATTGGTGGAATTCGCCAAAAAGAATGCAGCCCTGGAAATCAAGGGCGGTGTACTTGAAGGATCGACGCTGGACAAGGCGCAGTTGGCCGCACTGGCGGAACTTCCCAGTAGAGAGGTGCTGCTTGGAAAGCTGCTTTCTTTATTTGTGGCGGTTCCCACGCAGCTCGTTACGGTTCTCAGCGGAGTACCTCGTGGGTTTGTGCAGGTACTGAATGCCTATCGAATGAAACAAGAAGAGACAAACTAAAGAATTTATACAGGAAGGAATATAGAGATGGCAGACACAAAAATTACCAAGGAAGAAGTTATTGCATTTATCGAGAACATGACCGTTTTGGAACTTTCTGAAATGGTGAAGGAATTGGAAGAACGTCTCGGCGTATCCGCTGCGGCACCCGTAGCGGTAGCGGCGGCGGGAGCGGGGCCTGCACAGGCGGTCCAGGAAGAGGAAAAGACGGAGTTTGATGCCATACTGACCGGATTTGGGGACCAGAAAATTCAGGTGATCAAGGTAGTACGGGCGATTACCGGTCTGGGACTTAAAGAGGCAAAGGATCTCGTGGAAGGGGTACCGAAGTCTGTGAAGGAAGGTGTTTCCAAGGACGAAGCCGAGGAAATCAAAAAGAAGGTCGAAGAAGTCGGCGGGACTGTGGAGATTAAGTAATTTTTTGCTGTCCCCTGCGGACAATTATCGATCTTACAGGAAAATGTAAGGAACACTATGGTAAAGGCGAGAAAGAGTTTTGGTCGTATAAAGAAAATTGTTGAGATCCCCAATCTCATTGAAATTCAAAGGAAATCCTATGAAAAATTCCTCCAGGCCGATGTGCCCCCGGAACAACGGGCAAGCATCGGCCTTCAGGGTGCTTTTCAGAGTGTCTTTCCCATTACGGATTTCGGCGAAAAGTGTTCTCTTGAGTTTGTAAGCTACAAAATCGGGAGGGCACGCTATGATGTCAAGGAATGCATCCAGAAGGGGATGACCTATAACGCCCCTTTGAAGATAGTGGTGCGTCTTGTCGTATTTGATTCCGGTCGCGGGGATGAACAGAGGATTATCAGGGATATCAAGGAACAGGAAATTTACTTCGGCGAGATTCCCTTGATGACGGAGAAAGGTACGTTCCTTATCAATGGAACGGAGCGGGTAATTGTCAGCCAGCTTCACCGGTCTCCGGGGATATTTTTCGACCATGATAAAGGGAAGACTCATTCCAGCGGCAAGCTCATATTCTCGGCCCGCATCATACCTATCAGGGGGTCTTGGCTCGATCTGGAGTTTGATCCCAAAGATCTTGTATATGCACGGATCGACAGACGGCGTAAGATGCCGGTGACCATTCTTCTCAAGGCGATGGGGTACGGCAGTGAGGAACTCCTGCGGTACTTCAACAGCATTGAGAAAATTGTCTTTGAGAATGATGCCTTAAGTCTCGTTGTCGGTGATGCGATTGTCGGGGAACGGGCACCGGTGGATATCATCAATCCGCAGACCGGGGAGGCCATGGTCAAAAAGGGGCGCAAAATTACCAAGGCCGGTCTGAAAAGAATAGAAGACGCCGGTATAAAGCGTGTGGAAGTCGAGATGGACTATCTTATCGGCAAGGCACTGGCGTCGTCGATAAAGGACCCTCAGACGGAGGAGGTGCTTCTCGCCTGTAATGAAGTGCTGACGGAAGACAAGATTGCACTGCTCAGGGAAAAGGGTGTCGGAGAGATAGAAGTAGTACAACTCGATGAAGATGGAACGGATTCATATATCAGGGATACCCTGATTCAAGATAAAATTGATACGGAAGAAGAAGCAATCATCGACATATATCGCAGATTGCGGCCAAGTAACCCTCCAACGCTTGATACGGCGAGAAGGTTTTTTAACAACCTCTTCTTTTCCACTCATAGTTACGATCTTTCCAACGTTGGTCGTGCGAAGCTCAATTACAAGCTTAGTCTCAATGTTCCCACCGATATCACAGTACTCAGAAGGGAAGATGTGCTGGAAGCCGTCAGATATCTGGTGAATCTCAAAAACGGCGTGAGCGAGTACAGCATAGACGACATCGACCATCTGGGAAATCGAAGGATCCGTTCGGTAGGGGAATTAATAGAAAATCAGTACCGGATAGGACTCGTCCGGATGGAGCGGGCCATCAAGGAAAAGATGAGTCTTCTCGATGTGGAGACCATGATGCCGCATGATCTGGCCAATGCGAAACCGGTCACGGCGGTGGTAAATGAATTTTTCGGCAGCAGCCAGTTGTCGCAGTTTATGGATCAGACCAATCCGCTTTCCGAAGTAACCCACAAACGACGATTGTCAGCCTTGGGGCCGGGAGGATTGACGAGAGAACGGGCCGGTTTCGAGGTGCGTGACGTGCACAATACCCATTACGGCCGCATATGCCCGGTGGAAACGCCGGAAGGGCCGAATATTGGCCTTATTGTGTCGCTCAGTACCTACGCACGTGTGAACGAATTCGGGTTTATCGAAACGCCGTCCATTCTTGTGAAAAATGGTCAGGTACTTGATGAAATACGGTATCTTACGGCAATGGAAGAGGAAAACCAGGTGATCGCTCAGGCCGACAGCGTGCTCGATTCCGAGGCAAGATTTGTGGATCAGCTGGTAACGGCCAAGAAGGGTGGTGATTATGTGACCGTCGATCCAAGTGAGATCACATTGATGGATGTGTCACCCAATCAGCTTATTAGTGTTGCCGCCGGTCTGATTCCCTTTCTCGAGCATGACGATGCAAACCGTGCGCTTATGGGTTCTAATATGCAACGTCAGTCAGTGCCGCTTATGCAACCAGAGGCTCCACTGGTGGGCACGGGCATGGAGATGGTGGTTGCACGGGACTCCGGTGCCGTAATAGTGGCGAAGCGATCGGGGATAGTCGAGGATGTGGATGCCTCAAGAATTGTAATCAAGGCCGATGTGGAGGGAGAAGATCAGTTTGACACCGGTGTCGACATTTACAACCTTATAAAGTACCAGCGGTCGAATCAGGATACGTGCTTCAATCACAAACCTATTATCAATAGAGGAGAACGAGTGGATCGGGGCGACATCATCGCCGATGGTCCTTCGACGGAAAACGGAGAACTGGCGCTGGGAAGAAATGTCATGGTGGCCTTTATGTCGTGGGGGGGCTACAATTACGAGGATTCAATTCTCGTAAGCGAGCGTATAGTCAAGGAAGATATTTATACATCGGTTCACATAGAGGAATTTGAAACAGTTGCACGCGACACAAAGCTCGGCAAAGAGGAGATCACCAGGGATATCCCGAACGTGGGTGATGAGGTCCTTCGCAACCTGGATGAAAGTGGTATTGCGAGAATCGGCGTGCCGGTAAAGGCCGGTGATATTCTTGTAGGGAAGGTGACTCCGAAGGGAGAGACGCAGCTTTCACCGGAAGAGAAACTCTTGCGGGCCATATTCGGAGAGAAAGCCGGCGATGTGCGTGATACGTCACTTCATGTTCCTCCTGGTGTTGAGGGAACTGTAGTCGATGCAAAGATATTTACCAGGAAGGGTACGGAAAAGGATGGACGGTCGCAGGATATAGAGGATGAAGAGATCAACCGGCTGTTGAAGGACCGTGATGACGAGATCAAGATAATCAATGAAAATGTGAAACGAAAGGTCCATGATCTCATAGTGGGATGCACTTCCCTCTCCAGACTTGCTGATGCTGCAAAGAAAAAAATACTGCTCAAAAAGGGTGAAGAAATTACTGGAGAAAAGCTTGAGGCGATCCCTTTCAGTCTCTGGAAGGAAATCAACCTGGATAACGAAGCGGTAGAAGTGAAAGTCCGGACCATATTCTCTAACCTTGCAAGAAAAATTGAATTTATTGAGGCGTTTTTTGAAGAGAAGATAGAAAAGGTCAAGGCGGGGGATGAGCTTCCGCCGGGGGTGATTAAGCTGGTAAAGGTATATGTGGCCATAAAGAGAAAACTTTCGGTAGGGGACAAGATGGCGGGCCGCCACGGAAATAAGGGCGTTCTGTCAAGGATTCTTCCCGAAGAAGATATGCCCTTTTTTGAAGACGGAACCCCCGTTGACATTGTATTGAATCCCCTTGGTGTTCCCTCGCGAATGAATGTAGGTCAGATTCTTGAGACACATCTGGGGTGGGCTGCCAAAGCCCTTGGAGACAAGGTGCAGGAATTGTGCGATGAGTACAGACAAAGCGATTCCCTGAAGGATGAATTGAAACGCATCTACAGTACCGCAGAGTTTACCTCTTTTGTCGATGGTGCGTCCGACAGTGACTTACGACGTTTTCTGGGTAGAATTAAAAAAGGGATCCCTATGGCGTCTCCTGTTTTCGATGGCGCGCAGGAAGATGAAATAAGCGATATGCTGGACATGGCGGGCTTGCCGGTCACGGGACAGACGCGACTCTACGATGGGAGGACGGGCTATCCCTTCGACCAGATTATCACAGTGGGAATGATTTACATGCTCAAGTTACACCACTTGGTTGATGACAAGATTCATGCCAGATCGATTGGACCCTATTCGTTGGTTACACAGCAACCACTGGGCGGAAAGGCGCAGTTCGGAGGCCAGCGACTCGGTGAGATGGAAGTGTGGGCCATCGAGGCCTATGGTGCAGCCCATTCGTTACAGGAATTTCTCACCGTAAAATCTGATGATGTGGCGGGGCGCACGCGGATGTACGAGGCGATTGTAAAGGGAGACCACACATTGGAACCGGGACTTCCCGAGTCCTTTAACGTCCTTGTAAAAGAGCTGCAGGGCCTTTCGATCGATGTGGAATTGCTTGAGAGCGAGTAGATGCGGGTCTGCTTGAAACGTATGCAAATAAGAGCATAAAGGGAGTTATATCCAGTGGAAGATATATTTGGTTTTTTCGAAAAACCGAAAGATCCGGTAAAGTTTAATGCCGTAAAGATATCTCTGGCCTCACCGGAGAAGATACTTTCCTGGTCTCATGGTGAAGTCAAGAAACCGGAAACCATCAATTACAGAACCTTCAAGCCTGAGCGGGACGGTCTGTTCTGCGCAAAGATTTTCGGACCGGTAAAGGATTACGAGTGTCTCTGCGGAAGATATAAACGCATGAAACATCGTGGCATTGTCTGCGAAAAATGTGGGGTGGAGGTCATCCCTTCGAAAGTGCGCCGGGAGCGGATGGGTCATATTGTACTTGCCGCACCGGTGGCTCACATATGGTTTTTGAAGAGTCTGCCCAGCAGAATAGGAAATCTTCTTGATCTGACGCTTAAAGAACTGGAAAGGGTGCTTTATTTTGAGTCATGGATCGTCACAGATCCGAAAGCCACCCCATTGAAAAAGAAAGAACTTCTTTACGAGGAGCAGTATTTCGAGTTGCGGGAAGAATATGGTCCCGATGGTTTTGAAGCGGGAATGGGTGCTGAGTCCATCCGAAAACTGCTGGAAGAGATTGATCTGGACACGCTGGATGAGGAACTCAGGGGAGAGCTTGAAACGGCCACCTCCGACACAAAGCGAAAAAAACTGGTCAAAAGGTTAAAAGTGGTGGAAACGCTCAAGGTTTCAGGGAACAGGCCGGAGTGGATGATCCTGACGGTCCTGCCGGTGATTCCCCCTGATTTGAGACCTCTGGTGCCTCTCGATGGAGGGCGATTTGCCACCTCTGATCTGAACGATCTTTACAGAAGAGTGGTAAACAGAAACAATCGCCTCAGACGTCTTTTGGAGCTCAGTGCACCGGAAATCATAATTCGGAATGAGAAAAGAATGCTTCAGGAGGCTGTCGATGTGCTCTTCGATAACGGAAGACGGGGCAGAGCAGTCACCGGTTCGAACAAGCGCCCCCTGCGCTCATTGTCGGACATGCTCAAGGGGAAGCAGGGCCGATTCAGGCAGAACCTTCTCGGGAAGAGGGTGGACTATTCAGGACGATCGGTTATTACCGTCGGCCCCGATCTTCGTCTCCATCAGTGCGGTCTTCCCAAAAAAATGGCTCTGGAACTTTTTAAGCCCTTTATTTATAACCGCCTTGAAGAAAAGGGCTACGTAACGACCGTAAAAAGTGCCAAGAAAATGGTCGAACGTGAGGCCCCGGAGGTATGGGATGCCTTGGACGAAGTAGTGAAGGAATATCCTGTGCTGCTGAACCGTGCCCCGACGCTCCACAGACTGGGAATCCAGGCCTTTGAGCCCGTTCTGATAGAAGGAAAGGCTATCCAGCTTCATCCTCTCGTATGCCAGGCCTTCAATGCCGACTTTGATGGAGATCAGATGGCGGTGCATGTGCCACTTTCCATAGAAGCTCAGGTAGAGGCCCGCTGCTTGATCATGTCGACGAACAATATTCTCTCTCCGGCAAACGGAAAACCGATTATCGTACCCAACCAGGACATCGTTCTCGGCATATATTACATGACGCGGTCAAAAGAGTTTCTCAGGGGAAGCGGCATGACCTTTGCCGATCCTGAAGAGGTGCGATCTGCATATGATGCCGGACAGGCGGAACTTCAGGCAAAAATAAGGGTGAGGCTGGACGGGACCCTCGTCGACACGACGGTGGGAAGAATTATTCTCTATGAGATTATTCCGGAAAACATTCCCTTCGAGTTTGTCAACAAGGTTATGACGAAAAAAGAACTGTCGAATCTTATCGACTATTCCTACCGCGCATGTGGTGCGAAGACTACGGTGATTCTTGCCGACAGATTGAAAGATCTGGGCTTCAAGTACGCAACGGTATCAGGGCTTTCCATTGCGATCGGTAACATGGCCATCCCGCCGGGGAAAACAGATATTGTCGATAGAGCGAAGAACGATGTGCTGGAGATTCAGAAACAGTATATGGAGGGGTTGATTACCGACGGTGAGCGTTACAACAAGGTAATCGACATCTGGGCGCATGCGACGGAGCGGGTGGCTGACGAGATGCTCAGAGATATCGCTACCGATGAGATTGAAAGTCCCGAGGGCAAGAAAGTGCTCGTGGACAGTTTCAATCCCATTTACATGATGGCAGATTCAGGTGCGAGGGGAAGCGCTGCCCAGATCAGGCAGCTTGCAGGTATGAGAGGTCTCATGGCCAAACCCTCGGGTGAAATTATTGAGACCCCGATTACGGCCAATTTCAGAGAGGGACTTTCGGTACTGCAATACTTTATCTCTACGCATGGTGCCCGAAAGGGGCTTGCTGATACAGCGCTGAAGACAGCTAATTCGGGGTACTTGACACGGCGACTTGTCGATGTGGCCCAGGATGCGATTATAAGCGAAGACGACTGCGGGACACTCGACGGCATTTATGTATCTGCTCTTGTGGAAGGTGGCGAGATAATTGAAACGGCAGGTGAACGTGTGCTTGGCCGTGTGGCCTTGGAAGATGTGACCGATCCCTTTACCGGTGAGCTGCTGGTGGCGGCTAATGAGGAAATTGATGAAGCCCGGGCCGATAAAATCGACAGGGCGGGGCTTGAACGCGTATTAATCCGATCGGCGTTGACCTGCAAGTCGCGGTACGGTATCTGCGCACGATGTTACGGCAGAGATCTGGCCCACGGGCATCTGGTAAACATAGGTGAGGCGGTCGGCATCATTGCGGCCCAGTCAATCGGTGAGCCGGGCACGCAGTTGACGATGAGAACCTTCCATATCGGCGGTACGGCCAAGTTTGAAGAGCATTCAACGCTTGAAGCCCGGCACGAGGGAATACTCAAATTTGTGAACCTTTCGGTGGCGACCAACAAGCATGGCGATGTGGTGGCTATGAGCAGGAGCGGAGAGATTCACGTTATCGACGAAGAAGGACGAAATCGTGGAAAGTACCCCGTTCCTTACGGTGCGCACCTGAAGGTAAAGGAACATGAGGGTATACGAAGAGGAGATTTGATTGCCGAGTGGGATCCCTACTCGCTTCCGATTATTTCCGATGTCGATGGAAAAATTAAGTTCGGTGACATCATAGAAGGAAAGACGATTCAGGAGCAGGTTGATGAGGTGACGGGGCTTTCTCGGAAGGTTGTTGTCGAGCACCAGGATTCGAGTCTTCGTCCGCGCGTGTCCATAAAAGATACGGAGGGAAAGACGGCAAGGCTCCCCGGTTCGAAAACCATGGCGCGGCATCTTATGCCAGTGGGGGCAAATATCGTTGTGTCGGAAGGTGATTTTATAGGGGCCGGCGATATCATTGCGAAAATTCCGAGAGAAACAACGAAGACAAAAGATATTACCGGTGGTCTGCCGCGTGTGGCGGAGCTCTTCGAGGCGCGAAAACCCAAAGAGCATGCCGTTATTTCCGAAATAGACGGCATTGTGAGTTACGGTGACGATCTTAAAGGCAAGCGTAGAGTCGTTATTACGCCTGATGTGGGTGATCCGAAAGAATACTTTATTCCCAAGGGGAAACATGTCAGTGTGCAGGAAGGAGATCGGGTCATTGCAGGCTCGCCTCTTATGGACGGTGCAAGCAATCCTCACGATATTTTGACGATCAAAGGGGACAAGGAGCTTGCCCGCTATCTGGTCGATGAGGTTCAGGAAGTCTACCGACTCCAGGGAGTGAAGATCAACGACAAGCATATCGAAATCATTGTTCGGCAAATGCTCAAGAAAATAAAAGTCGCCGAGGCGGGTGATACTTCCTTCCTGGCGGATGAGCAGGTGGATCGCATCAGATTCCAGGAGGAAAACGAGCGGGTCCTTGCCGACGGGGGCGTGCCGGCGACGGCGGAACCTGTCCTGCTGGGGATTACCAAGGCATCGCTTAGCACGAACAGTTTTATTTCAGCTGCGTCGTTTCAAGAGACGACACGGGTGCTTACGGAAGCCGCCATGGCGGGTAAGATCGATTATTTGAGGGGTTTGAAGGAGAACGTGATCATGGGACGGCTCATTCCCGCAGGCGCCGGATTGCCCGCCTACAAGAAACTGGGAATAGAGGTTAGAGGCGAAGAAACACCCGTCGAGGAAGATACACAAATAAATGACCAAAACGATGAGAAAAACCTTGACAGTCAAGCCGTGAATTGATAGAAACCACCGTCTTTGCTGCTTGTAAAAGAGCAGGTAGTCAGGGTTATGTTACGGAGGAATAATGCCGACGATAAATCAGTTGATTCGAAAAGGTAGGGCAAAGTCAGAAAGAAAGACTGCCGCGCCTGCACTGGCGGATTGTCCCCAGAGGAGAGGGGTGTGCGTCAGGGTATATACGACGACGCCCAAGAAGCCCAACTCCGCGTTGCGGAAAGTTGCCAGGGTTCGTTTGACAAGCGGATACGAGGTGACGTCCTACATACCCGGAATCGGTCATAATCTGCAGGAGCACTCAGTGGTGCTGGTGAGAGGCGGAAGGGTAAAGGATTTGCCGGGAGTAAGGTATCATATCGTGCGAGGGGCGCTGGATGCGGTTGGTGTTCAGGACAGAAAGCAGGGCAGATCAAAATATGGAGCTAAGAGGCCAAAATAAGTAGGGATGCGCTATGCCGAGAAGAAGAGAAGTAACGAAGCGAAAGATAACACCTGATCCGAAGTATAATAACGTTCTTGTCGCTAGATTCATCAACAGTTTGCTGAAAAGAGGGAAAAAGAGCGTTGCGGAATCGATCCTGTACGGTGCCTTTGATATCATCGAAGAAAAGATGAAGGAAGAACCCCTTCAGATATTTGAACGGGCTCTTGAGAATGTAAAACCCGTATTGGAAGTGAAATCACGAAGGGTCGGCGGTGCAACCTACCAAGTGCCTACGGAAGTTCCCGCGGGGAGACGTGTTGCACTGGCGATACGGTGGGTTATCGGCAATGCCGTGGGGCGTTCCGGACGAAGCATGATGGAAAAGCTTGCGGCGGAATTGATGGATGCAGCAAGCAATAGAGGCGGTTCCGTAAAGAAACGGGAAGATACGCATAAAATGGCAGAAGCAAACAAGGCCTTTGCTCATTATCGGTTCTAACGGTAGGTTTACGAGGCTTCGCATTCTCAACGGGATGATCGAGCCAGGATGTTCTTTTATACAAGTCGAGTTATCGGCTTTTTGCGTTCATGGGTGGTGAGAGTGTACGCAGTGCCCGGCTGAGCAGGGAGTTCATGGTTGCGGCGAGATAGACGCGCCGAACACATATCAGGGTGTAAAATGCGGGGTCGCTGCAGGTAAGGAGGGAATTACCGTATGGCGGGCATTCGATAGTTGATACGTTCTCTGCCGGTCTATTCACTACGGCGTGTGCCTCGGCGGGAAGTGCTGGGGAAAGGCACGGTATACACAAACATTAAAAATAGAATTTAAATTATCGTCCATTTTAACTAAAGGAGGTAATGGTTATGGCGAAAAAGAAATTTGAAAGAAGGAAACCGCATCTCAATATCGGAACGATTGGACACGTAGATCATGGAAAAACAACGCTGACCGCCGCGATAACGAAGCATCTCGCCACGAAGGGGTTGGCCCAATTTATGGCCTTTGATCAGATCGACAACGCTCCTGAAGAGAAGGAACGTGGCGTGACCATTAATATTTCTCACGTGGAATACGAAACAGACAAACGGCACTATGCGCACGTGGACTGTCCCGGCCATGCCGACTATATTAAGAATATGATTTCCGGTGCTGCTCATATGGACGGCACGATTCTGGTGGTGGCCGCTTCTGACGGTCCCATGCCCCAGACGAGAGAGCATATCCTTCTTGCACGCCAGGTGCAGGTTCCCTACATTGTAGTATTCATGAACAAGGTGGATCTCGTTGATGACCCCGAGCTTCTGGATCTTGTCGAACTTGAGCTGAGGGAACTCCTCACTGATTACGAATTTCCCGGCGATGATCTTCCGATTATCCGCGGATCCGCGCTCAAGGCGCTGGAGAGCGACGATTCAAATTCGGAAGAGGTGAAATGCATCTGGGAACTGATGAATGCCGTCGATGAATTCATTCCGGAGCCTACACGCGATCTGGATAAGCCCTTCCTGATGCCTATTGGTGATGTATTTACCATTTCGGGACGCGGGACTGTGGTGACCGGTAGAGTGGACCGCGGTATTGTAAAGACGGGTGAGGAAATAGAGGTGGTCGGCATCCGTCCCACCTTCAAAACCGTGTGCACCGGTGTTGAGATGTTCAGAAAAACCCTGGATGAAGGTCGGGCCGGTGATGACATCGGCGTGCTTTTGAGAGGGACAAAGCGTGAGGAAGTAGAACGAGGACAGGTGGTAGCCAAGCCGGGTTCCATTACACCCCACACAAAATTCAAGGCGCAGGTGTACGTTCTGACGAAGGAAGAGGGTGGAAGACATACGCCGTTTTTTGACGGATATCGGCCTCAGTTCTATTTCAGAACAACCGATGTGACCGGTGTATCGCATCTCCCCGAAGGAATCGAGATGGTTATGCCCGGAGATAACGTAGAACTGAGTGTTGAACTTATTACCCCTATCGCCATGGAAGAGCAGTTGCGCTTCGCGATTCGTGAAGGTGGCAGAACGGTCGGGGCCGGGGTCGTAAGCCAGATTATTGAGTAACAGAGACTAGACAGAATTAGTTTGCAGGGAAATATGGAAAACCAAAAAATAAGAATTCGTCTAAAAGCGTATGATTACAAGCTGCTTGACAGGTCGGCTCAGGATATCGTTGAAACGGCCAAGAGGACGGGTGCGCGTGTAGCCGGTCCCATTCCGCTTCCGACAGTAATCAACCGGTACTGTGTGAACAGGTCGCCTCATGTTGACAAAAAGTCGAGAGAACAGTTTGAGATTCGCACGCACAAGCGACTGATCGACATCATCGAACCGACACAGGCGACGGTTGATACCCTTATGAAATTGGACCTTTCCGCCGGCGTTGATGTTGAAATAAAGTTGTAAATATGCGGTAGCGAGGAGATGGATTTTTGAGAAGGCATCTCCTCCTTTTTTGTGACAATTAACAGTATCGGGAATTGAATCAGCTATGGAACGTGGACTGATAGGCAAAAAGTTAGGCATGACCCAGATTTATTGGGAGGACGGTTCGGTAATTCCGGTTACCGCCATCGAGGCGGGGCCCTGTGTAGTGATCCAGCGTAAAACTGAGAATCATGATGGATATGGATCCGTCCAGCTGGGGTTTCTGCGAGCCGTTGAAAAAAATACGAATAAGCCCGTCCGGGGGCACCAGAAAAAAGCCGACAAGGGCTACTTCAAGGTGATGAAGGAATTCAGGGTCAAAGAACCTGAGAATTTTGAAGTCGGCCAGGAGTTGAAGGCAGATCTGTTCAATGTGGGTGATTTTGTCGATGTGACAGGTACGACAAAGGGACGCGGATTTGCTGGCGTGGTCAAGAGATACGGGTTCAAAGGCGGGCGCGCTACACACGGTTCCATGTTCCACCGGGCGCCCGGTTCAGTTGGTGCAAGCGCATATCCTTCGCACGTGATGAAAGGAAAAAGACTGCCGGGACAGATGGGGAATAAGCGACATTCTGTTCAGAACCTCATCGTGGTGGGCGTGCGCCCCGAAATGAATCTGATTCTTGTAAAAGGAGCGGTTCCCGGAAGCAAAAACGGTATTGTGATGATAAAGGATGCCGTCAAATTATAGGGATCTGGAGAAAAGAAATGGCGTCTTTGGAAGTATACGATATAGAAAAAAATAAGGTTGCCGAACTGGAGCTGGATGACCGTGTGTTTGGAGCTCCCGTGAACGAAGATATCATGTATGAAGTGGTGACCATGCAGATGGCACGCAGAAGACAGGGAACGGCATCGACGAAGGGGCGATCTGATGTGAGCGGCGGCGGGAAAAAGCCGTGGCGCCAGAAGGGTACCGGGAGAGCCAGGGCGGGAACCACGCGTTCTCCTATCTGGAGGGGCGGTGGTATTGTATTCGGACCGAAGCCGCGTGATTACTCTTTTAAGATTTCCAAAAAAGTGAGAAAGGCGGCATTGAGGTCGGCGCTCAGCATGAAGATGAAAGAAAACAGAGTACTGATACTCAAGGATTTCACCATGGAGGAAATCAAGACAAAAAAGTTCAGGGAGATTATGGACCGTTTTGAGCTCACAAAGGCACTCTTTGTGATGGACAAGGACAATGATGCGGTGGACAGATCTTCGCGAAATATCCGCGATGTGAAAATGATGCGGGCCGAGGGCATAAACGTTTATGACATTTTAAAATACGATACCCTTGTGCTTCTTGAGCCTTCCGTAAAAACGATAGAGGGGGCATTGCTGTCATAATGGATATATATGCTGTGATCAAACGACCGGTAATCACCGAAAAAAGCACTATCGTACGAGAAGAAACGAACAGCTACGTCTTTGAGGTTGATACAAGAGCAACAAAAATCGAAATTCAGGGTGCGGTTGAAAAAATATTCAAAGTAAAAGTTGTTGATGTCCGGACCATGAACATGCTCGGCAAGAAGAAACGGCATGGACGAATTGTCGGCAGGCGCAATAACTGGAAAAAAGCGATCGTAACCCTTGCTCCCGGAAACGCAATTGAAATGTATGAGGGAGTATAAGAAAAGAAGGTAGAAGACAGATGGCAATCAAAACCTATAAACCGACATCACCGGGGCGAAGGTTTCAAACCGGATCGACATTTGATGAGATAACTGAGAAACGGCCGGAAAAAAGTCTTCTCGCACCCCTGAAGCAATCGGGGGGGAGAAATAATCTGGGGCGCATGACCAACCGATACAAGGGCGGGGGTCATAAGCGGATGTACCGGATTGTCGATTTTAAAAGAGAAAAGCTGGATATCCCCGCAAAGGTCGCGTCAATTGAATACGATCCGAACCGTTCATCGAGGATTGCGCTGCTTCATTACCTTGATGGAGAAAAGAGATATATTCTTGCACCGATGGGCCTTCATGTGGGTGATACCGTAGTCAGCAGCGAGAGGGCTGACATGAAACCGGGAAACACCGTGCCGCTTAAAAATATTCCTCTGGGTACGCTGATTCATAATCTTGAGCTCAAGATAGGAAAAGGGGGCCAGTTGATACGGAGTGCCGGGTCCTACGGACAGCTCATGGCAAAGGAAGGATCCTATGCGCAGATTCGGCTTCCCTCGGGCGAAGTGCGAAAGGTGCGGATCGAGTGCAAGGCCACCATAGGCCAGGTAGGAAATATAGAGCATGAAAATGTGAGCATCGGAAAGGCCGGTCGTGCACGATGGATGGGCATACGCCCCCATGTAAGAGGTGTTGTCAAGAACCCTGTCGATCACCCGATGGGGGGAGGCGAGGGGAAGTCCTCGGGCGGAAGGCATCCCACGACACCTTGGGGTGTGCCAACAAAGGGATATAAGACGAGGAAGAACAAGTACTCTGACAAATATATTGTAAAGAGAAGGGGTTAACAGAGTGGCGCGTTCAATAAAAAAAGGTCCGTATATTGAGGAAAAGCTCCTGAGAAAAGTGGAAAAGTCTGAAGCGACGGGGAGCAGAACGGTGATAAAAACATGGTCTCGCCGATCAACGGTACTTCCTGAACTGGTGGGCCATACCTTTGCCGTTCACAATGGCAAGAAGTTTATTCCCGTGTACGTTACGGAGAATATGGTAGGTCATAAGCTCGGTGAGTTCGCACCGACAAGAACTTTTTACGGCCACGCAGGTGATCGAAAATCGAAAGTTAAGAAACGATAGATAAGGCCGATCACAGCTTTTTGGAGTTAAAAATAGATGGAAGCGAAAGCTATAGCGAAGTACATCCGCATATCGCCGCAAAAGGTGAAACTGGTCGTCGATCTGGTGAGAGGTAAAAAGGTGGAGGACGCGGAAACAATTCTTACCTTTACCGAAAAGAAGGCGGCGCCGATTGTTAAAAAGGTGCTGAAGTCAGCGATGGCAAATGCGTCGCAGAACCCTCACATCGATGAAAAGATACTCTACGTCAAAGAGGTATTTGTAGGTCCGGGCCCCACATTGAAGCGATGGCGGGCACGAGCGCAAGGTAGGGTAGCGCCGATTCGAAAAAGGACAAGTCACATTACGGTTATTTTAGACGAGCGGTAAGGGATTGAGGAGGTGAAAGTTTGGGCCAGAAGGTGAGTCCCATCGGTTTCAGGTTGGGTGTGAATAAAACGTGGAGTTCTCAGTGGTTTACGGAGAAGAATTACAGCAAATTGCTTCACGAGGATATTAAAATTCGCAATTATCTTAAGAAGAAGTTTTATCATGCCGGCATCTCGAGGATAGATATAGAGCGGGCAGCCGAAAAGGCGAAGATTAATATCCACACGGCGAGACCGGGCATCATTATTGGAAGAAAAGGTTCCGAGATCGAGAAAATCAAGAAGGAACTTGAGTCGTTTATGGCCGGAGAGGCGATAATTAATATACTGGAAGTCCGTAAGCCGGAAATAGATGCACAGCTTGTAGCCGAGAATATAGCCCTTCAGCTTGAGCGAAGGGTGGCATTCAGACGGGCGATGAAACGAGGCGTCACCTCTGCGTTGAAATTCGGTGCGAAAGGTATTCGCGTAGCATGCGCGGGGCGTCTTGGCGGTGCGGAAATGGCACGGCGTGAATGGTACCGTGAGGGGAGAGTGCCTCTTCATACGTTGAGAGCGGATATAGATTACGGGTTTGCAGAAGCGAACACGACCTATGGAGTGATTGGTGTCAAGGTGCTCATTTTTCACGGTGAGGTATTGACCGACAGACAGACGGCAAGTGTGTAGCGCAGCAAATGAACGTAGCTTGTGGCAGATAGATAGCTGCCGCGAAGATTATGAGGCAGGGTAATATAGTATGTTAGCGCCAAAGAGAGTTAAATTCCGGAAGTTGCAGAAAGCGAAGGGTTCAAAGCGGGGACAGGCCCAGAAGGGTAATGTGGTGAGCTTTGGCGAGTTCGGACTTCAGGCCGTTTCAAATGGCGAAATCACCGCGCGGCAGATAGAGGCCGCACGTATCGCGATTACCCGCCATGTTCGACGTGGCGGGAAGATATGGATACGGGTATTCCCCCACAAGTCGATTACGAAAAAGCCGGCTGAAACGAGAATGGGAAAGGGGAAGGGTTCACCCGAAGAATGGGTGGCCGTGGTAAAGAAAGGCACCGTTCTTTATGAAATGGAAGGAATCTCCAAGGAGATTGCCCGTGAAGCCTTTCGATTGGCGGCTCAGAAGCTTCCCATAGAAACGAAATTTCTTTCGAGGGATATATTCGATGAAGGTTAAGGAGATACGAGAACTGAGCATAGAGGAACTGCAACAAAAGGAGAAAAGTCTGGCTGAAGATCTTTTCAAGCTTCGTTTCAGATTCACGTCGGGCCAGCTCGATTCGCCGGCGTCGATGAGAGAGGTGCGCAAAGATATGGCACGAGTGAAGACAATTCTCAGGGAGAAGGGGGTTGCAAAATAGGATGGAAACCCGCGGAATCAGAAAGACCATCCAGGGTGTGGTCGTCAGTGATAAAATGGATAAAACAGTTGTCGTGCGAACTGAGCGGTTGATTAAATATCCCAAGTTTCACAAGTACATAAGGAGACACGTAAAATATAAGGCCCACGACGAGACGAATGAGTGTAGAGTGGGCGATCGTGTGCTGATAGCGGAGTCGCGGCCACTGAGTAAGGAAAAGCGATGGCGCGTACGCCAAATATTAGAGAAGGCGAAATAGAAAGTTTCAAGCGGTGAGGTTGTCGTCATGATACAAATGCAAACGTCGTTAAATGTGGCGGATAATTCCGGAGCCAAGCGTGTGAGCTGCATAAAAGTGCTTGGTGGATCGAAGAGACGTTACGCCAGGATAGGCGACGTCATAGTTGTTGCAGTGAAAGAAGCCATTCCCCACTCGAAGGTGAAGAAGGGCGATGTCTTGAAGGCGGTGGTGGTGAGAACGGTGAAAGAAGTAGGGCGCGATGATGGGTCCTATCTGAGATTTGACGATAATGCTGCCGTGTTGATCAACGATTCGCTGGAACCTATCGGGACACGAATCTTCGGACCCGTTGCCAGGGAATTGCGGGCCAAACAGTTTATGAAAATAGTATCGTTGGCTCCTGAGGTCATATAAAAGAACGCGAGAAATTGCGAAGAGCAGGAATTGGCACATGTATATAAAAAAAGGTGATATGGTCAAGGTGGTCGCCGGTAAGGAAAAAGGTAAAACCGGCAAAGTGCTTTCGATTCTTCGGGAACGGGAACGAGTGGTAGTGGAGAAAGTAAACCTCGTCAAGAAGCACCAGAGGCCGGATGCAAAGGGCAAGGGGGGAATTCTGGAGAGAGAGGGTTCCATCCATGTATCGAACGTAATGGTCATTTGCAGTAAATGCGATGACGCGGTTCGGGTAGGACACAAAATCTTGGAAGATGGCAAAAAGGTCCGTATCTGTAAAAAGTGTAACGAGATACTGGATGAGTAACCTGAGGATAGTTTGATGGCAAGATTAAGAGAATACTATAAAGATGAAGTGATTCCCGCGTTAACCGAAAAATTCGGGTACAAAAACGTGATGGAAGTCCCAAAGTTTGAAAAAATTGTGGTGAATATGGGGCTCGGTGAGGCAATACAGAATGCAAAAATTCTAGATAATGCCGTCGCCGAACTTGCGCAGATCGCAGGGCAGAGGCCTGTCATTACAAAGGCGCGAAAATCGATTGCCACTTTTAAACTTCGAAAGGGCATGTCCATAGGGTGCTCGGTCACCCTGAGAAGCGACCGGATGTTTGAGTTTTTTGACAGATTCGTGAATATCGCTATTCCCAGGATCAGGGACTTCCGGGGTATTTCGCAGAAATCCTTTGATGGACGAGGCAATTTCTCCACAGGAGTGTCGGAACATTATATCTTCCCTGAGATAGATTATGACAAGATCGACAAGGTACTGGGTTTGAACATCACAATCGTCACTACGGCAAGGACTGACGAGGAAGCCCGGGAATTATTAAGGCTGATGGGACTGCCGTTTCGAAATTAGGTTTTGGAGGAGCGAGTGTGGCAAAAAAATCCTTGATGGTGAAGGCGAGTCGTAAGAAAAAGTTTTCCGTACGGGAATATAATCGCTGTCCGATCTGTGGAAGACCGCGCGCATATTACCGTAAGTTCGACATGTGCAGGCTCTGTTTGAGAAAACGGGCGCTGAACGGTGAAATACCGGGCGTGATCAAGGCAAGCTGGTAAGAGGTGTGAACTCATGGGAATGACAGATCCAATAGCCGATATGCTTACGCGAATACGTAATGCAAATCGGAACAAGTTTAAAAGTGTTGATGTCCGGATGTCGAGAGTAAATACGGAAATTGCAAAGGTATTGAAGCGATCGGGCTATATCGGCGGATACGATGTAAAAAAGGATAATCGTACAAAGCACAATGTGTTGAGAGTATATTTGAAATATTCTCCTTCGAAGGCGACTGCCATCCAGGATTTACAGAGAGTAAGCAAGCCGAGCCGGAGGGTGTATTCCAGATGTACTGATATCCCCCGGGTGTTGAACGGATATGGCATTGCGATACTTTCTACTTCAAAGGGCATCGTGACGGATAAGGAAGCCCGTGCCATGAACGTGGGCGGTGAAATCATTTGCAGTGTGTGGTAGGAGGTTCGCTCATATCGCACGTGTGTGTCGGGAGATTGATTCATGTCGAGGATTGGTAGAAAACCAATAAGTGTTCCTGAAAATGTAAAAATTACTCAGGATGGGAATTATGTACGAGTGGAAGGACCCAGGGGATCTCTTGAAAGGGTCATCCCACCGCAGGTCGATCTTGCAATTGACGGCGGGTCAGTAGTGGTGACAAGAAGATCCGACGATACGAAGGGGCGGGCGCTTCACGGTCTGGCACGGACACTTGTAGCGAACATGATGATCGGAGTAAGCCAGGGATTTGAAAAGAAGCTTGAAATTGTGGGCGTCGGATACAGGGGCGAGATTGAGGGCAACATGCTCAAACTGCTGATTGGGTATTCGAAACCTGTGGAATATCAGGTTGCCGATGGTATCACTGTAACGATTGAACGGCAGGTCAATATGACCGTGTCGGGTATAGATAAAGAGTTGGTTGGAAAAGTGGCTGCCGAAATAAGGGGGCTTAAGAGACCGGAACCTTACAAGGGCAAAGGGATACGGTATGCCGGCGAAATTGTACGCAGAAAAGTCGGCAAGTCGGCAGGTTAATATTTATTACTGAGACTAGAGGAGTTACGAACAGTGTCTTCTGAAAAGCAACTGAGAAAAGTCAGGGAGAGGCGTCAAACGCGAGTTCGGAGCAAAATATTCGGAACTGTACAGCGTCCTCGTCTTTCCGTCTACAGAAGTGCAAGATATATATATGTACAGGCGATAGCTGATGATGTGGGGAGGACATTGGCCGAGGCGTCCGCACTCAGCCGTGAGCTGAAGGATACAATCAGCGGTCTCAAGAAGGTGGATGTGGCGGCGGAAGTCGGAAAGCTGATAGGCAGGAGGCTTCTGGAGCAGAATGTAAGCGAGGCTGTGTTCGATAGAGGAAAATACCTCTACCACGGACGCGTAAAAGCGGTCGCAGAGGGTGCACGGGACGCGGGATTAAAAATTTAAACTTTCGACGATGTGGAAAAGGAAGACATGGAAGAGATCGAACTTCTTGATAAGGTAATAGCAATCAAAAGAACGGCCAAAGTGGTGAAGGGCGGCCGAAGGTTCCGATTCAGTGCCGTGATGGTGGTGGGTGATGGAAACGGCTCTGTGGGAATAGGTCTTGGTAAGGCCCACGAGGTTCCCGAAGCAATACGCAAGGGGACGGAAATGGCCAAAAAAAACATGGTCAGAATAGCACTGAATGGAGGAACAATTCCCCATGAGATGCTGGGTCATTACGGATCAGGAAGAGTGTTGCTCAAACCTGCTTCAAAAGGAACGGGTCTGATTGCGGGAGGTGCGGTACGCGCCGTTCTTGAGGTAGCCGGTGTGCATGACATTTTGACGAAGTGCCTCGGGTCACATAATCCGCATAATCTGGTGAGAGCAACAATGGCCGGACTCAGAGGATTGCGAAGTGCCGAAGACATTGCCCTTTTGCGAGGAAAAGAAGTAGCCGAGATATAAAAGTACACAAGGAGTCCGTCGTGGCGAAGCAACTGAAAATTACACTGGTAAAGAGTCCCATCGGGAGGCCGGAGAAACAACGAGCGGTGCTCCGCGGCATGGGACTGGTAAAGATGAATAAAACAGTCTATCTGCAGGATACACCGGAGATCAACGGTATGGTCAGAAAAGTTGCCCATTTGGTTGCCGTGGAAGCGCATGAGGGAGAAGAATAATGAGATTGAATGAGTTGCGGTCACCTGCTGGAGCCAAAAAGAAGAGAAAGCGAGTAGGCCGGGGCAGTGGGTCCGGTCACGGCGGCACATCGTGCAGGGGTTCGAAAGGCCAGAATGCGCGTTCAGGGGGCAAGGTCAAGCCGGGATTCGAAGGCGGACAGATGCCGTTGACCAGGCGATTGCCGAAACGGGGATTTAAAAACCCCTTTCGGAAGGATATAATCGCTGTTAACGTGGAGAAACTGGCAGAATTTGATCAGGGTGCTGTGGTTGACACGGATGCGCTGATTGAAAAAGGCATCATTAAGAGACGTGGTGACGGTGTGAAGATCCTTGGCAAAGGAGAGATTAGTATTCCGCTGACAGTGAAGGTGCAAGGAATAACTAAGAGTGCACGGGAGAAAATAGAAGCATCGGGCGGTTCCATAGAGGTCGTGTAAATTGCTGAGCGGATTTAAAAATATCGGAAAAATTCCGGAATTGCAGAAAAGGATTCTCCTGACGTTTCTGCTTTTAGCCGTCTATCGCGTAGGGGCGCATGTGCCTACCCCCGGCATTGATACACAGGCGCTGGCAGCGTTCTTCGAACAGGCAAAAGGTTCTCTTCTGGGACTCTTCGATATGTTTGCCGGTGGGGCGCTGAGTACGCTTTCCGTATTCGCGCTGGGCATCATGCCGTACATCAGCGCATCGATTATACTGCAGCTATTGACGGTTGCTGTGCCTCATCTCGAAAAGCTTTCCAAAGAAGGTGACGCGGGCAGGCGAAAAATTACGCAGTATACGAGATACGGTACGGTTCTTTTAAGTATCATACAGGGATTTGGTATTGCCGTAGGACTGGAAAACATGGCGGGGCCCTCGGGCCTCTCTGTGGTGATAACTCCGGGGTGGGCTTTCAGAATCATGACGGTCATTACGCTGACTGCGGGGACCTCGTTTATTATGTGGCTCGGAGAGACAATCACTGAAAAGGGAATAGGGAACGGTATTTCTCTGATAATATTTGCCGGGATTGTCTGCCGCGGGCCTGCGGCTGTGTACAACACACTGCGGCTTGTGTCGACAGGTGAAATGGGAATATTTTTCGCGATTATACTCCTTCTGATGATGGTGGCGGTTGTGGGGGTCATCGTTTTCGTGGAAAGCGGGCAGAGAAGGATTCCTGTCCAGTACGCCAAGCGTGTGGTGGGAAGGAAGATGTACGGAGGGCAGACAACCCATCTGCCGCTCAAGGTGAATACGGCCGGTGTGATACCCCCGATCTTTGCGTCATCGATCATTATGTTTCCCGCTACGATCGCAAACTTCATTCCTCATCCGTGGATGAAGACGGTTGCCGGGTTTCTGATGCCGGGGCAGTTTATATATGAGATGCTCTATGTAGCGTTCATTGTATTTTTCTGTTATTTTTATACTGCAGTGACCTTCAATCCCGTGGATGTGGCCGATAACATGAAAAAACACGGGGGCTATGTTCCTGGAATCAGACCGGGAAAGAAGACGGCTGAATATATTGATCGCATACTTACGCGGATTACCTTCAGCGGTGCCGTGTATGTGTCTGCGGTATGCGTACTGCCGAGTATTCTGATAAGTCAAATGAATGTTCCTTTTTATTTTGGCGGGACGGCACTTCTTATTGTCGTCGGTGTGGCACTCGATACAGCGGGGCAAATTGAAACACACTTGTTGACACGGCAGTATGAGGGATTTATGAAAAAAGGACGCATCGGCAGGAGGAGATAGCATCCTCAGGGGTCCCTTATCACGTGTAAAAGGTTTGTTGGGGTATTAAGCGATGGTTGTATTGAAAACTCCGGAAGAAATAGAAGTAATGCGGGAGAGTAATGCAATCGTTGCGGAAATATTGCAAGAGCTGCGACGTCTTGTAGAGCCGGGTATAAGCACGCGTCAGCTTGATCAACATGCTGAAAAGGCAGCAAAAGAGAGGGGGGCTGTACCCGCATTTAAGGGATATGGTGGATTTCCCTACGCGCTGTGTGCGTCGATAAATGACGAAGTGGTGCATGGGTTTCCGTCAGAAAGAGTGCTGGTTGAAGGCGACATTGCAAGTCTGGATTTCGGTGTGAAGTACAAAGGATATTTCGGTGATTCAGCGATAACCGTCGCTGTTGGCAGGATATCAGATAATGCGGCGAATCTGATGAAAGTGACGAAGGAAGCACTTTTTAAGGGAATAGAAAAAGCTCGAACGGGGAACCGTTTAGGAGATATATCCCATGCGGTTCAGGATCATGTGGAACGAGTAGGATATTCTGTCGTCAGAGACTATGTCGGACATGGAATAGGCAGGGATCTGCATGAGGATCCGGCCGTGCCTAATTATGGATCACCTGGAAGAGGTATTTTGCTTAAGTCAGGTATGGTGATTGCGATAGAACCGATGATAAATGAAGGTACTTATGAGGTCAAGGTAAAGCCCGATGGATGGACTGTAGTAACAGCCGATGGAAAATTGTCGGCTCATTTTGAACATACGATTGCAATTACAGACAACGGTCCCGAGGTATTGAGTAGTGTGCCGGCATCGTTAATGCCATGAAAAGGTGAATGAGGCTGAGGCGATATGGCGAAAGAAGAATCTATAGTGGTTGAGGGAACTGTGGTAGAGCCGCTGCCGAACGCGATGTTTCGCGTGGAGCTTGAGAACGGTCATCGAGTGCTTGCCCATATTTCAGGGAAAATGCGGATGCATTTTATAAAGATACTGCCGGGAGACAAAGTGACGGTGGAACTGTCGCCTTACGATTTGACGAGAGGTCGTATTACCTACCGGTCAAAATAATCGTGAAACAGAAAATGGAGAACGTAACGTGAAAGTCAGAGCATCAGTCAAAAGAATATGTGACAAATGCAAGATTATCAAACGGCGCGGCGTCATAAGGGTAATTTGTGAGAATCCCAAGCATAAACAGCGTCAAGGATAGGGAAGGAGAATTGCAGGGTGGCACGAATTGCAGGCGTTGATTTACCGAAAAATAAGCGGATGGAAATCGCACTTACGTATATCTACGGTATAGGAAAAACGAAGGCGAAGGAAATTCTAGGGGAAGCGGGGATTGATTTCGATACGAAAACCGATGATCTTGCTGATGATCAGATTACGGCGATCAGGAATATTATTGACAAAGAGCACAAGGTCGAAGGTGATTTGCGAAGAGAAGTGTCCATGTCGATCAAGAGACTTATGGACGTGGGGACATACCGCGGGTTACGACACAGAAAGGGGCTTCCTGTGAGGGGGCAGCGAACTTGTACCAACGCACGCACCAGGAAGGGACCCCGAAGGGCGATTGGCGGTAAGAGAAGGAAATAGGAAAGATTGGAGGAAAAATGGCTCGACCATCGCGAAGGGGCGTTAAAAAGAAAGAAAAGAAAAATATCAGTGAAGGTATTGCGCATATTCAATCGACTTTTAATAATACGATTGTCACAATAACCGATGTAAGCGGGAATGTCGTTGCATGGTCATCGGGTGGAGCGCAGGGATTTAAAGGTTCTCGAAAAAGCACTCCCTTTGCCGCACAGCTTACGGCTGCTGAAGCGGTGAAAAAGGCGAAGGTGCATGGACTGAGAAGTGTGCAAGTTTATGTAAAAGGTCCGGGAGCGGGTCGGGAATCAGCGCTGAGAGCACTTCAGGCTGCAGGTCTTACCATAACGCTTATAAGGGATGTTACACCGATTCCGCATAATGGATGTCGTCCACCAAAAAGAAGAAGAGTTTAATATATATTACTATTTTTGATACTGTATTTTCGGTATCTATGGAGGAATATTTTGGCAAGATACACTGAATCAGCATGTAGGATATGCCGAAGTGAGGGTATAAAGTTATTTCTTAAAGGTGACAGATGTTACAGCGATAAGTGTGCCTTTGAGAGGAGAGGATACGCTCCCGGCGAACATGGTCAGATGAGAGTGCGGAAGAAAAAATCCGACTATGGCATACAGTTACGTGAAAAGCAAAAGCTGAAGCGGATGTTTGGACTGATGGAGAAACAGTTCCGTGGCTATTTTGTCAAGGCAGAACGGGGCAAAGGTGTAACGGGAACGAAACTTCTTATATTGCTGGAGAGAAGGTTTGACAATATGGTCTATCGAATGGGGTTCGCGAATTCGAGAGACGAAGCGCGGCAGCTTGTACGACACGGGCATTTTCTGGTGAACAGTAAAAAAGTAGATATTCCTTCATATCTGATAAAGATAGGCGATAAAATCCAGGTTCGGGAAAAGTCTCGAAATGTAACACGTATTATCGAAGCGATGGATACCGTGGCGAGACGCGGCGTACCCCAGTGGCTCGAAATAGACAGGGATACGTTTTCGGGTGTGGTGAAAATGATGCCCAATCGGGATGAGCTGACGATGCCTATTCAGGAGCAAATGGTGGTTGAGTTTTACTCCAAGTAACAGAAAACCATCTTAATTTTATGAGGAATTGAAAATATGCAAAAGAACTGGCGCAGTCTAATAAAACCAAAACGGATAGAAGTTGATGAGGATACTCATAGCCAATTTTATGGTGAATTCGACTGCCAGCCTTTAGAAAAGGGTTATGGCACTACCCTTGGCAATTCATTACGAAGGGTACTTCTTTCTTCCATTTATGGTGCGGCAATCACGTCGGTGCGATTCGATGGTGTGCTTCATGAATTTTCGACCATGCCGGGTGTGAAAGAAGATGTGAGTAACATCATATTGAATCTGAAGGGAGTTCGCCTGAAACTGCATCAGGGAGAGCAAAAGTTTATCCATATAGACGCCTCAGAGGAAGGGGTCGTAACGGCAGGCGATATTGTAACTGACGGCACGGTGGAGATACTGAACAAAAATCATCACATCGCGACGCTTTCGAAGGGAGCAAATCTGAAAGCGGAGTTGACAGTAAAGATAGGGAAGGGCTATGTTCCTGCAAAGAGTGAGAAAGATTTGGATCAACCTGAAGGAACAATCAATATCGATTCCATTTTTTCTCCAATAAAGAAGGTGGCGTATTCGGTATCAAATGCACGCGTCGGGCATATCACGGATTATGACAGGCTGGTCATTGAAATATGGACCGATGGTGGTGTATATCCCGAAGACGCACTTGCCTATGCGGCACGTATATTGAAAGAGCAGCTTGATGTATTTATCAATTTCGAGGAAGTTGAGGAAGAAGGAGAACCCAAAGAGGTTGAAGAAGAAGAGCAGGTGAACGAAAACCTCTTCAAGAGCGTTGATGAGCTTGAGCTGTCGGTTCGGTCAGCGAATTGCCTTAAAAATGCAGGGATTCAATATATAGGGGAGTTAGTCCAAAAAACCGAGGCGGAGATGCTGAAAACAAAAAACTTCGGCAGAAAATCGCTCAATGAGATCAAGGAAATTCTGGGTGAGATGGGCCTTGGATTGGGAGTAAAAATGGATTTTCCCCCGCCTTCGAAGGAACACGAAGCAGAGAAGTAACACAGTCTAGAAAGGAACGGAGTGCCATGCGTCACAGAAAGGCCGGAAGAAAACTGGGAAGAACATCGAGTCACAGAAAGGCGATGATGAGAAATCTTGTCACATCCCTGCTGAAACACGAGAAAATAACGACAACGGATGCAAAGGCCAAGGAATTGAGGAGTGTTGCCGAAAAAATGATTACTCTGGGTAAGACCGGAACACTTCACGCGAGACGTCAGGCACTCTCATTCATACGCGAGAGAGCGGTGGCCGAAAAGGTTTTTACGGATTTATCTGCGCGCTACAGCGAAAGGTCCGGAGGATACACCAGGATAGTAAAAATGGCAAACAGGCCAGGGGATAATGCCCCGATGTCGATAATCGAGTTGGTTTAGAGACGAAAAAGAAACAGCAGCAAAACCAAAAGCGTGATATGTTCGGAGGGCAAGGCAGAGACCTTGCCCTTTTTTTATTCTTGATTTTTCTGAAGTGGCCGTTATAATCAAGCCATTATTTGTAAATGACTTATAATGATTGGGTTTCAGGTAGATCCTAAATCGGTAGTGATGATTGAGCCCAGGGAGGTGATAGTATGGCAGAGGAAAAGATTGGCGAAGTGGTAAAATTTTTTGCGAAACCGAGTGTCGCCGCTGTCAAAATTACAGCGGGGGAATTAAACGTGGGCGATAAGATCAAATATAGCGGCCATACCACGGATTTTGAAGAGACTATTGATTCAATGGAAATCGACAATGAAAAAGTGGAAAAGGCTGTGCCCGGGGATTATATCGGTGTAAAAGTAATCGAGCGTGTACGTCCTGGAGACGAAGTCTTCAAAATTCTGCCCGACTGAGCATTACATCGCGGCATTTATGTAAAAGGTAAAAGCCATGGGCTCCTATAGGCGGGAGATTCCATGGCTTTTTCTTGATGAAAGGTTTCTCTTGCGCATGAACTATCAGGATTCATTGAAATTCTTAGAAGATCTGGGGAAAAAGGGGATCAACATGGATCTCGGCCCCGTTTCGAGGTTGCTCGCGCGCTTGGGAAATCCACACAGGAAGTATAAAACCATTCACATCGGAGGATCGAACGGTAAAGGATCGGTCGGTGCAATGCTTGCCTCGATCCTCAAGGCCGGCGGATATCGGGTGGGTTTGTATACCTCGCCTCATCTTGTCGATTTTCGTGAACGGATAAGAATCGACGATCGGATTATATCTGAAGAGGATATGACAGGGTGCGTCGATCATATAAGGCGGTCGATTCGCGAAGATATTACGTACTTTGAAATGGCGACGGTTATAGCCTTTTTATATTTTCAACTTTGCCACGTCGATATTGCCGTTGCGGAAGTAGGGATGGGAGGAAGGCTTGATGCAACGAATTGCGTTGATCCTGAACTATCTATTATTACTAACATATCGCTGGAGCATCAACAGTATCTTGGACGGAGGCTTGAGGAAATCGCGCGGGAAAAAGGGGGAATTATAAAAGAACAGCGTCCCCTGATCACCGGGGTACGTCAGAAACACGTGATTGCCCTTCTGGAGGAGATGGCACGACAGAAACACGCACCCTTTATGAGAGAAGGGAAAGATTTTCAGGTGCGATACAGGGGAGAGGGAAAAATTTCCTACTATGGAATGCTCAAGAGTTTCAGGAATATCCCGCTTCCTCTTCCCGGGCGGCATCAAGTCGGTAACGCCTCTCTGGCACTGGCCGCCACGGAGATACTTCAGCAAAAAGGATTCGTACTTTCTGACGAAGAGGTGACACAGGGTATTGCCGCCACTCGATGGGAGGGAAGGCTTGAAACGCTCAGTGCCGATCCTCGGGTGATTGTCGATGGTGCCCATAATATCGCTGGCATGTCGGTGCTGTGCAGGGCGCTTCGAAGCGACTTTTCCTATGAGAGGCTTATTGTGGTGTTTGGTGTGATGAACGACAAGAATTACGGCAGGATGCTTCGCATGCTTGCCGGGATGGCGGACATGGTGATCATGACGGAACCCGAAGTAACGCGAAGTCTTCCCGCCGAGCGGTTATACACATTGGCGCAGACCTGTGACGTACCTGCAGAAGTAGTGAAGAATCCACGAGAGGCGGTGCTTCAAGCCGTGAAGCTGGCAGGCAGGAGTGGTCTTGTGTGTGTAACCGGGTCTTTATACCTGGTTGGTGCGGTAAAAGCCGATTTCCCCTTTCGGATGGCGACATAATCTGTTTTATGATAACTTCATGCTCGTTTTGGTTACAGCACAATAGACACAGGAGAGATTGCCCGTGAAAGGCCTGCTCAAATGCGGTTTATGGATTATGTGGATGGTGACTCTCTGGCCGGTATCACCACTGTGCGCACTTGATCGCGGTATGCCGTCAGGTCCTTACGAAATTGAAGCCGACAGCATATCTTTCGACCGCGACAGTGAAACTTATGATGCCGAGGGAGATGTGACAATCTATTTTGCGGGGGGCTATCTTAAAGCCGACAGCTTAGTGCTTCGTAAAATTTCAGAAAAAGCAATTGCCGAGGGGAACGTGATGATTGCAGATGGCGCCGATCGCATGGAGGGGCAAAGAGTTGAGTTCAATATGGCCGATAAAAGCGGCATTATTTCAGATGGAAAGATCTTTATTGAAAAAAATCATCTCTATTTAAGCGGGAAAAAGATAGAGAAAAAAGGAGATGCCACCTATTCGCTCGAAGAGGCGACCGTGACAACCTGCGATGGCGACAATCCGGATTGGAAAATTACCGGTGAAAGAATCGATGTCACCATCGATGGATACGGGACGATGACACAGGGGTTTTTCAAGGTGAAGGATGTACCGATTCTTTACGTACCCTACATGATATTCCCGGCAAAAACAACCAGACAAAGCGGGCTGCTCTACCCTCGAATCGCCTATTCACGCGACAAGCTGGGTCTGGATCTGGAAATTCCCCTTTACTGGGCCATTTCGGATGAGGCCGATGCCACCTTTTATCAAAGATACATGGACAAACGAGGATTTCAGGAAGGGGTGGAGTTTCGCTACTGCCTCGGTACATCTTCCTTTGGGACGTTCTATGCCGATTTCATGAACGACCACATGGATATCGTCGGCGTGGACGAAACGGGATCACTTTTTCGGGATTGGGAAGGCGGGCAGAAGCGGTGGTCCTACTATCTTGATCATGAAACTCGATTCGATTCAGGGGTGTACCTGAAGGCGAGCCTGAAAAAAGTATCGGACAACTGGTATTTCAAGGATTTCGATTCCCATAATTATTATCTCGCCCATTATGACGCGGCTGCGCAGAAGCGGTTTTCGCGAGTGCCCTTTTATGGAGACAAGGCATTGCCGATGTTGAGGTCTTCGGTTCGCCTTGTCAAGGATTGGCGACTCTTCAACGTGACGGCACAGACCCAATATACCGACAATTTTCAGAGTTACTCCAATGACGACACGCTCCAGAAATATCCGGAAATCACGCTGACGGGGATCGAACAACCCCTCGGCGGCACCCCCTTTCATATTGCCATGGAATCCTTTTACGGCTACTATTACAGGACTGCCGGACAGAGAGGACATCTGTTCGATATGGCGCCTGTGCTTTCGTTGCCGATCCGCGTCGGCTCTTACTTTTCCTTTACCCCCGAGATCGGAGTAAGAGAGACCGTCTGGGACAGTGAAGATACCAGTGGCCTGACCTCCGGGAGCCACAAAAGCAGAGAGGTATATCACATCGCCGCGACCCTCGACTCGGAGGTTCAGCGTGTCTTTCACGTAGGCGGTCAGTCTGTCGACAAGATCCGTCACAGCATACGGCCTGAGATCACCTACCGCTATGTTCCCAACGTAGAAAAAGCCGATCGACCCGATTTTGTCGATGCCGTAGATGAAGAAAATCGACTGCTCTGTGCACTGACAAATACACTGACGGCTAGAGTCAAAGGTGAAAACGGTGCTGTCTCATACAGGGAGGTTCTCAATCTGAAACTGAATCAGGCTTATGACATACATGAGGCAAAAAGAAATCCTGATCCCGGGGCACAGAAAAGAAGGCCTTTCAGTGAGATAGGCATGGAACTCGATGTGTCGCCCAATGAGTATTTTTATGCCGATATTGATTCGATTTATAACGTGAATGCCGGGGAATGCGAGGAGTTCAACAGTGCAGTCACTGTGCTGGATGCGCGTGGAGATTCCGCGGTGTTTGAATACCGTTATACCCAGGACGAACTGGAGGAACTGAATCTTTACCTCAAGGCGAAGGTGACGGAAAGGGTAGGTCTTAACTATGTGATGCGGACCAATAAAATGGATAACCTTAATCTTGAAACATCCTGTGGAGTTACCTATCAAAAACAATGCTGGCAGGTGACCTTCGAGTATCGGGACTCCTATGACGACCGGGAATTTATGTGCATATTCTCGCTATTCGGCCTTGGAAATGATGAAAAGACGCCAGGTACAGGTTCTCATGATGATCTTTAAAGGTATTTATGAGTTTTTTCACTTGACAAAAGGATATTAATTTCATAGGTTACCCCTTCAGTTTTTGACTACAGCTATGGTGGATTATGAAAACATACAGCGCGAAAAAAGAAGATATATCAGCGGCGTGGTATCTCTTTAACGCCGACGGCAAGGTTTTGGGTCGACTGGCAAGTGAGATTGCAAAACGATTGAGAGGAAAACATCGTCCTCTCTATACTCCCCATGTCGATACGGGAGACTTCATTGTCGTGATCAACGCCGAAAGAATCAGGCTCACCGGCAATAAACTCACCAGTAAGATGTATTACCGCCACAGCGGATATCCGGGCGGGCTGAAAACGACCAGTGCGCGGGAGTTGCTCGAAAAGGAGCCGGAGTCGCTGTTACGGCATGCGGTAAAAGGCATGTTGCCGAAAAACAGTCTTGGAAGAGAGATGCTGAAAAAACTCAAGATATACCGGGGGAGTGAGCATCCGCATGAGGCTCAACAGCCCGAAGTGCTGGAAATGTAAAACTGCGACGAGAGAAAGAGGACGGCTATGGCTCAGAAAAGATACTATGCGACGGGGAAGAGGAAAACTGCCGTTGCACGAGTATGGATGTCGGAAGGGAACGGCGAATTCGTCGTCAATAAAAGGACGTTAGACGAATATTTCGGGCTGGAAACGCTGAAACGTCTTATTCGTCAACCGCTGGATATGACCCAGACACAGAATAAGTTTAATTTTTTTGTCAATGTGCGGGGGGGTGGTATCGCAGGGCAGGCGGGCGCGGTAAAACACGGCATCTCCAAGGTGCTGGTGGAATATAACGAAGAGCTGAAGGCCGTGTTAAAGAAGGCCGGCTTCCTCACAAGAGATGCCCGTATCAAAGAACGTAAAAAATACGGTCAGCCGGGTGCGCGTAAACGGTTCCAATATTCGAAACGATAATCAAAAAAACAAAAACAGCGGGGGGCTTTTGCTCCCCGTTTTTCATTGGGGGCGCCTGTGATACACGTCGGAATTTACGGAGCAAGCGGATATACGGGGCAGGAGTTGATGCGACTGCTCACCTTTCACCCCGAGGTCGAGGTATCGGCGGTAACTTCCCGACGGTACAAGGGAGCGGCTTTTTCTAAAATATACCCCCATTTCAAGGGGTTGACGGACCTTGAATATATTGATGCATCGCCCGATGTTGTCGCGTCGCTTTGTGATGTGGTGTTTCTGGCCGTCCCCCACGGAGAGGCCATGAACGCGGCGCCTGTCTTTCTCGATGCCGGAAAAAAGGTTATTGATCTGAGTGCGGATTATCGTATACGGAACGTCGAGATATACGAGAAGTGGTATGTTACGCATACCTCGCCGCACCTGCTTTCGGAGGCGGTGTATGGTCTTCCCGAACTCTATCGCGCCGCCGTCAAAGAGGCACGGCTTGTGGCAAATCCCGGCTGCTATCCTACCAGTATTATTCTGGGACTGGCCCCCTTGCTGAAGGAGGGCCTTATTGACGCGACTTCGATCATTGCAGATTCAAAATCAGGCGTAAGCGGCGCCGGGAGGGAGCTGCAGATGACGTCGCTCTTTTGCGAAGTCAATGAAGGCTTCAAGGCCTATAAGGTGGGAACCCATCGTCATACGCCCGAGATAGAACAGGAATTGGGAAATCTGGCGGGGGCCGATGTCGCAATGATCTTTACGCCTCACCTGATTCCGATAGACCGCGGGATATTGAGCACTATATACGGGACCCTTCGGAAGAACCTCACGGCCGGCGATCTGATTGAACGCTATCGTGAGTTCTATCGATCGGAACCCTTTGTCAGAATATATGACGAAGGAACCTTCCCGAATGTGGTGTCGGTGAGAGGCTCGAACATGTGTGACATCGGTATTGCCGTTGATGCCCGTACCGGCCGCGTGATCCTGGTGTCAGCCATTGACAATCTGATAAAAGGCGCTGCGGGGCAGGCAGTGCAGAACATGAATCTTCTCTGCGGGATGCCTGAGGATGCCGGTCTCGGCCTTGTTCCGCTCTTTCCGTAAAAAAAATCATACTGATGTGTCTGGTGAACGTCATGACGTTGCGTGTCTACAATACCCTGACTAAGAAAAAGGAAGCATTCATTCCCCTCGAGGAAGGAAAGGTGGGCATGTACTGCTGCGGCATTACGGCCTATGACGTGTGTCATATAGGTCATGCCCGTTCGGCCATCGTATTCGACGTTATTTTTCGATATCTGCGCTATCGTGGCTATAATGTCACCTATGTCAAAAATTTTACCGATGTAGACGATAAGATCATTGGAAAGGCCAACGCTGAAGGAACCGACATCGCCGCAATTGCCGACCGGTACATCAGGGAACACAACGACGATATGGATGCCCTCGGATTGGCGCGGCCGACAGTAACCCCAAGGGCAACCGAAAACATAAAGGGTATGATCCGAATGATCGACCGGTTGATCGAAGAAGGATTTGCCTACGTCGTTGACGGCGACGTATTTTATTCCGTGGATGCCTTCAGGGGATACGGTACCCTTGCGGGGAGATCGCTCGACGACATGATAGCGGGCGCCAGAATCGAGGTGGACGTGAAAAAGAAAAACCCCTTCGATTTTGTACTCTGGAAGGGGAGCAAAGAAGGGGAACCATGGTGGGACAGTCCATGGGGGAGGGGACGGCCCGGGTGGCATATCGAATGTTCCGTCATGAGCCAGCGCTATCTGGGAGAAACCTTCGACATTCATGGTGGAGGTGAGGACCTGATTTTCCCCCATCACGAAAACGAGATCGCCCAGGCTGAAGGGGCGTCGGGAAAATTATTTGCACGATACTGGATTCATAACGGTTTTGTTAAAGTCAACAGCGAAAAAATGTCAAAATCGTTGGGAAATTTTTTTACCATCAAGGAGGTGCTTGCACAGTATCACCCCGAAGTCCTGCGGTTATTTATCCTTCAAAGCCATTATAAAAGCGTAATCGATTTTTCAGATGCAGCCCTGCGGGAGGCCCGGAGCGGCATGGAGCGATTTTACGGCACTTTGGCCACTATCGAGGAGACCTTGGCGCGAAATACCGCCTACAAGGATATTTCGGAAAAAGATATATTCGGGATACACGAAGAATACCTGAAGAAAATATCCCTGCTGCCCGAGCGTTTTGTTGAGGCCATGGACGATGATTTCAACACGGCCCGTGCGATAGGCTATATCTTCGATACGGTGCGAATCCTTAACAGCTACATGGCGGATAAGGCATTCCTTCCCGAGGCCGAGCCTCTCTTTGTCCTGAATGCGGCAAAGGGGTATCTCCGGGAAGTGGGAAAGGTGCTGGGTCTCTTCCTGGACGATCCGGCCGCCTATTTTGAGCGCGACCGTGACAGGGAAACGGGAAAGCGCGCGCTCGACAGAGAAGAAATCGAGCAATTGATTGAAAGACGGTCGGAAGCGCGCCGGATGAAAGACTGGAAAAAAGCGGATCGGCTGCGCGACGAGCTTAAAGAAAAAGGGATTGTGCTCAAGGATAGTCCCGATGGGACGACCTGGACCGTCGAGTAGTGTCGTTTCTGTCAGTATGTAAAGGAGATGGTGATGGAGGCGAATTTGTGATCGTCCCGTTGCGCTTCGAATTCCTTGGTACGGAATACATGGGCATAGGAAATTTTTACGGGTCCTGCGATAATGCTCGCCCCGGCGGCGAAATCGGCCACGAAATGCTTTTTATCCACACTGTGACTCGAGGAAAAAGTGCTGCCGTCAAGAAAAATATTCCGTGCCACAGCCCGTCCTGCGGCGGAGGCGAACAGATAACATCCGAAGGGGGACGCCCTTTTTGAAATTCCTGTGTCCCGCTGATCCACGGGGGAGTTAGTATCGCCCGCCGGCCTGATGAGGGAAGTCCCGAAATCGGCGGGAATATGCCAGCCGAACCTGGTTTCCACTCCGCAATTTCCATAGGTATATACATTTCCCAGGGTTGCACCGAGGTGGGTGATTGCGTCACTGCCAAGACCGTCCTTATTCTCGATGCGGAATGTGCGCCACTTCCGTTCATAAATTACGGCAAGCCCCGGCTCATTGCCGATCTGATTGTCCCAGCCCAGGGGTTTGGCGACGCCTATCAGGCCATGCCACGTTTTTTGTGTCTCTTCGGCGAAGGAGAGCGGTCCCACCATCCCTGCCTGCAGTTCAATTGTGTCGAGACGACGCTCATTTTTGCTGTGAAAGGCAATGCTGCCGTAAGTCCACCCCGCATAGGGGCGATCGGCCACAATCAGGTTGGTGTTTTCCGTATCTTCAGGGGTATACATGTTCTGACCGATGCTGAGGGCGATATTCCGCTGGAGCCCTGCTTCGTTAATGAACGGAAGCCGCTTGATCCAGCGCAGACTCCAGTCGGGAAGGGTGTCACTCTGAGCATAACCGGTAAGATCAGGCGAGATCCAGGTCAACTTGATCCCATTGGTGTAATCCTGATCCGTATTGGCAAACATGTCGTTTTCCACATACAGACTGAAGGTCCATGAGTCTTCAACATTGCCCGCCGCAACGTATCTTCCCGGGATCAGCAGTGCCGTGAGGCACAGCAGCAGAATGAAATGTATTTTCGCCATGTTCCTTGTCGAGTCAACATGCGAAAGCTCCTCACATTGCATGAGGAGCTTCGAATGCTGGCGGCAGGATATGAATTATATCTGCCGGATTATTTCAACACAGTCCAATCAATCGAAGGCCATGTCTGTTTTCCACACTTCCCATACTTTTCCCACCAAATCGGGACCCGGCTTGAGGGTCATCTTTCCCGGACGCCAGCCGGAGGGGGTTGCCTCGGTGCCTTTGCTTTCCCGCACAAGCTGGAATGCCTGAATCTGGCGCAGCGATTCGCTTACGTTTCTGCCCACCGGCGGGGTGAGCACTTCAAAGCCCTGCACAACGCCGTCGGGATCAATGATAAACCGTCCCCTTGTTTCCACGCCGGCATTGTCGTCGTAGATGCCGTATACGGTTCCCACCTTTCCGCCCGCATCCGATAGCATGGCGAAGGGAACGCCCCCGTCCACCATTTTTGCAAGTTCGTTGTCGTTCCACATTTTATGTACAAAGACGCTGTCGATGCTCATTGATAACACTTCGACGCCCAGTTTCTGGAATTCAGGGTATTTTTCGGCAACTGCCGAAACTTCCGTCGCTCAGACAAAGGTGAAATCACCGGGATAAAAGCAGAGTACCACCCATTTTCCCAGAAATTCCGACAATTGCACATTAATGAATTTTCCTTTGTAGTATGCCGGGGCCGTGAAATCCGGCGCCTTCTGTCCGACCTTGATCATAGCAGATGCCTCCTTTTTAATCGGTTCTTCCGCAGGGTGTGGCGCGTCTTTTTTCTCACCGACAGGGCCTCCCGTCGGCCGAGCGCATCCAGCCTTAATTTCTTCTGCCATAGACCTTCCTCCTTTCATGCATATCCTGGCAAGTCCTATGCAGCAATTGAATAAATGCATTATACACGCATTATCAGTAAAATCAAAAGATGAAAATGCCATGGGAAGGTGCGTCATATCAAAAAACATTCGCCATCAGATAAAAAAATATGTAATATGCTGCAGTTGCCTTTTGACGGCCGAAAATGAACAGCGAGTGCCTGAGACGAAATGAAAAAATCCAAGAAAAAGCCTCTTCATGCCACGGTGGTGAATGCCCTGGAAGAGGCGGGGGAATTGACCCTGTTCATCTCGGGTCGGCTTTCTCTGGATACAATGGACGATGTGTTGAGGGAAGTGCGACCGCTCATACCGGAAAAACATCCGGCTGCGGTTGCCCTTGATTGCGGCGGCGTTGAACACCTCGACAGTGCCGGCGCCATGGTGCTCCTTTCGATTACAGAGGAACTGAAGTCCCGCTCGATCCCCTGCCGTCTGAATAATCTTACGGAAGAGTATAAAAATGTTCTCGCTCTGCTGGATCCCTCGGCCCTCTCTGTGCGAACGCGTGCGCCCGGTCGACCCTATCAGGGGGTTATGAGCTATATCGGAGAGGCCAGCCTCGCAGCAGTGAACGATGCGGCGATGCTGATGACCTTTCTGGGGGGAATCATCCGTGCGCTCGGGCGCTGTTGTGTCCGTCCCCGGTCGGTCAGGTGGAACGACGTGTTGCACTATATGGCGCGTGCCGGAGTGGAAGGGCTGCCTATCGTCGGTCTTATTAGTCTCCTGGTCGGGCTGATAATTGCATTTATGTCGTCCCTGCAGCTAAAACCGCTGGGAGGAAATATTTTTGTGGCTTCCCTTGTGGGGATTGCCGTTGTCAAGGAACTGGGGCCCCTGATGACGGCGATAATCGTCGCAGGCCGTTCAGGATCAGCCTTTGCCGCAGAGATAGGCACCATGGTCGTCAACGAAGAACTGGACTCCCTTGTGACGATGGGATTCGATCCCCTTGAATTCCTGGCCCTGCCGAAGGTGGTGGCGGCCCTTCTGGTAGTCCCGCTTCTTACGCTGTACGCCGATCTTTTCGGGCTTGTGGGCGGTTTGATCGTGGGAGTGGTAGGGATGGACCTTACCGTAGGCACCTATCTGAATCAAACTGCCGTCAGTATTTCACTCAATGATGTGGCGACGGGACTTGTCAAATCGATAGTTTTTGCGGCGCTTATTGCCGGAATAGGCTGTCACCGGGGTTTACAGGTCAAACGCGGCGCTGAAGGGGTCGGCGCCGCCACGACATCGGCGGTAGTATCGGCGATCTTCCTGATTGTGGTGGCCGATTCCGTTTTTGCCATTGTGCTTCATTACATATGATGGATAAGGTCTTGAAAAATGGGGTTTCCTGCAGGTAAGAGTGTAAGCGAGGGGACTGCGAACGGCAGAGGCGAGGTGCTCATTGCGGTGGAGCATATGACCGCGGAGCTGGAAGGAAATGTGATTCTGAAAGATGTCAGCTTTGAGGTCTATAGAGGAGAAATATTGGTGATCATGGGCAGAAGCGGTTCCGGAAAGTCGGTGCTGCTCAAACACATGATCGGGCTCTACCAGCCTGCCCGGGGAAAGGTGCTGGTCAACGGCGTGAATATCCACAGCGCAGAGGGCGAATCGTTGCGGCGGGTAAAGGAGGGGATGGGCATTCTCTTTCAGGCGAGCGGTCTTCTGGGTTCGATGACGCTGGGTGAAAATGTGGCCCTTCCCCTCAGGGCCTATCGGCAGCTTTCCACTGAAGCGCGGGACCTTATTGTTCGCATGAAACTGGGCATGGTGAATCTCGCAGGATGCGAGGAATTGTTGCCGGCCGAGCTTTCCGGAGGTATGAAGAAGAGGGCAGGTCTTGCACGGGCCATGGTGCTTGATCCGGAGCTGCTGTTTTTCGATGAACCCTCGGCAGGGCTTGATCCGGTCACATCGGTTGAAATTGACACGATGATTGTCAATATAAATAAGGGGATGGGAACGACCATGATAATTGTAAGTCACGAGCTTCAATCAATTCTGAGTATTGCCCATCGGGTGATTATGATCGATCAGGACGCCAGGGGGATCATTGCGCAAGGCAATCCCCGGGAGCTGAAGGATCACTCCCCGGATCACCGGGTTATTAATTTCCTCAACAGACAAAGTGCATGACAAAACCGAAGGGGGCAGGCCATGAAGGGGAAGAGTGGGACATCGAATTTCATGATCGGTCTCTTCGTGACCCTAGGGGTGATCATGGGGGTTGCGGCCGTGATATGGCTGGGGGCGGCCCAGTATTTTCAGAAAGGGGCGCGGTATGTGACCTATTTTGATGAGTCCGTGCAGGGCCTTTCCGCTGACTCAAGCGTGAAATATCGCGGTGTGGAAGTGGGCCGCGTCGAGCAAATCGGCGTGGCGCCCGACAATGTGCTGATCGAAGTGGTCATGAAGATCGACATGGAGGACGAGCTTGCCAGGGATACCGTGGCTCAGTTGAGGGCGGTGGGAATCACGGGCCTTGTCTTTATCGAGTTGAACCGCCCGGTGGTTGACGCCTCCGAGCGCACGGTGAAGATCGACTTTGATGCCCCCTATCCCGTAATACCTTCGATTCCTTCCGAGATCAGCCGCATATTTTCCACCATCGATGAGGTGATACAACGGATACACACCATTGACTTAAAGGATACTATTGAGGGGCTACACTCCATCGTTACATCGGTGAAGACTGCCGTGGGAGACGGAAAAATGGAGCGAATCGGGGAAAATCTCGACAGGGCGACGGCCCGTCTCGATACAGTGATACGGGGAGTGGAAGCCACGTTGACGGAAACGAGAACGACGCTGGCCAAGGCAGGGCGATTGATGGACAAATCTCACAGAACGCTGGATCAGATGAAGCTCGCGAAAACTGCCGGGGCCCTCGAAACGACCATTACCGAGGCAGGGAAAGTGCTCGAGGAAACGCGCAGCCTTATTGCCGATTCCCGCACTGCGTTCAAGGAGATGGAACTCGCCAAGGGGGTAAAAAATGCAGGGATGCTCATGGAAGATCTGGACAATTCGGTTCGGCTTTCCGCCATCGGGATCAGAAATGCGAGCGAAAGTCTCCAGCAGGCATCGCGGGCTCTTGAAGGGCTCATAGAGAGGCTGTCCGTCAACCCGTCGGATATCCTTTTCAGTAGTCCACCGCAGGAAAGGAGAGAGTGATAATCCTATGCACGGGATCAGACATTTAAGGGATCGTTTTCATGGGGTCGCACGTGTACTCGGAATCATCGCCGTCGCGGCAACGGGGCTTCTGCTCTGTGCGGGGTGCATGGGGGGAAGAAGTGCGGAAAGGCCGATGACCTTCTATGTTCTTGAATATGAAGCGCCCGCTGCGAGCGAAACAGCTCTGTTCGGTGATGCAGTGACGGTCCTTCGCTTTTCCGCCGCCGAACTCTATAACGGCACGGCCATGCTCTACCGGAACGAGCCCTATCGACGCAGCGCCTATCATTATCACAGGTGGAAGGTCAGTCCCGCCGCCATGATTTCAAATCTGCTCTACCGTGATCTGTCGCAGTCCGGACTGTTTGCCGCAGTCAGGACCGAGCTGAGCTACGAGAAAAGCCGCTATCTCCTTGAAGGCCATGTCACGGAATTTCTGGAAACAGACGAGGGAGAAAGGCGGTCGGCGCTCCTTGGCGTGACGATCACTATCTCCGATAGCAGCAAGAAGGAGGCGGCTCGGAGCATATGCCTTCAAAAAGACTATCGCATAGCGGTTCCTCTCGATGAAGAAACACCGGAAGGGCTTGTCCGTGCCATGAGCCGGGCCGCGGAAACGCTCTCAAAGGAACTGGGGCAGGATATCAGAGCGGCACTGTCCGATTGATCTGTCCGGCGGTGGCGTTTCGCAGTTCTTCTTTATGAGAACCGCGAATGGACGCGAATGAACGCCAATGCAGTGAAGTATGTGCGTCCCTTTGCGGTATGGCGTGACAGGTGGGATCATCCTCACTGCGCAGCTGATTCATTTCCTCCCGCAGACTCCAAGGGCAGAGAAAAACATTTTTTATTTCCTCCTGTCCTCAGCGCCCCTGCGCGAAAAAAGGAGGGCGCAACGACTACTTCGTCGCTGCGCTTCTCCATCAGACAATACGACGCAACTCCTCCTCACCTTCATCCCCTCTTGAGACCTGCATAATTCATTTTTCTGTCATTCTGGGCTTGACCCGGAATCCAGAACGTGCGTGAAAAAACTGGATACCTCCCGGACTTGATCCGGGACCTGCCGGTATGACGAAATTGGCGATTTTATGAGGTTCTGCAAAGGCCTCCTCTTCCGTCGGGAAATGATTTCTTACGAGTTCATCAACGTCCGTCGCGGCGCCGGCTCAGCGAAGACCGGCCACAGCCTGGAGCACATAGAGGACCTCCGCCATGCCGATTCTTTCATCGCCGTCGACATCGGCGTCCTTTGTGATAACGGTGGCCTCCGTAGTCATGTGGGCAGCGCACTGCAGGGTCACGATGGCATCCGTCAAATTGACCTGCCCGTCACCGTTTACATCGCCGGCGCCGCCGATCGTCCAGAGGGCCGTTTCGATAAAGCGGTAGTCGCGGTTCGGATCGTCATAGATCACCTGGATAAGGTCATGATCGGCCACGAGGAGCCGCTCAAGTTCCGAGGAGCTTGAGAGCAGGCTGAAGCCGAGACTCCCCTGGAAAATGCCCGTATCCGGTCCCGTTTCGACCAGCCCAAGCATAAACCCTTCGTAATCGAGGGTGCTCGCCACCTCCACGGTGATGGTCTGCACCGAGTCGGCGCTGGTGTTTGCCAGTGCATCGGTCACGGTAATCAGCGCCGTTTCCCCTGTTCCCAGATAGGAGGACTTGTCCAGCGCCAGGGGGCCCTGGACGAACTGCGATGCCAGGTAGGCCCCCGTCGTGTGGGGCGCCGCGGCAGAGGCCGTCTGTACCGGCGAATCGTTCCGGTCCATGACCACCACATGCTTCACGGTATAGGGACCGTCGAGCCCGCGATCGGAAAGAATGCCGCCGGGGAAGGAAAGAATAAATGTCTCTGTCCCCGTATCGAGCCCGTCCTGTGCCGTCAGGGCGGAGAGGATAAATTGATCCCCCTTGTACAGATCGCCCCGGACCTCGTAGTCTCCCCCCACGAGGATGTTCACCCCTACGGAGACCGCCAGCGCCTCGTATGTGCCGTTGCTGTCGGCATCGACCCCCGTATCGGCATAGACGCCCGTCAGTGCCGCCGAGTTCGGATTCTCCTGCGCCACGTTGACGCCGTTCCCGAAGCCCGTGCCGGTGCTGGCGGCACCCGACGAAGTGTCATAGGCGCTCCATACGGTATAGACCCTGTTCTGCTCGTCCAGCGCCGCGTCGGCCTGCCACTGCAGGGTGTCGTCATGGGTGATCTGCTTCGGTTCCGACCAGGAAGGAGCGGGCATCTGTCCCGTGCTGGAGAAGAGCGCGCCTCCCCCTTTCGACTTTCCCGCATAGGCCCGCCAGATAACCGTGGCGTTACCCTCGGCGTCCACCACTGCCTTCGGGTCCTCGATGAACCGGGGACTTTCAGCGATCACCCCCGGAGACGACCAGCTGCCGGTGCCAAGATCGCAGACGGCGTACTTCAAGCGGTGCGTCGTCGCCCCCTGGGACACCTCCTTTTCCGTCCATACGGCGAGGGCCTTCCCGCCGGGCGAAAAGGCGACGGAGGGGGAGAGCTTCGTGGCGGTTCCTCCCGTGGCCAGGGCCTGGGGATCGTTCCAGTCCGTGCCGTTCCATCGGGTCCAGTAAATATGGCTGTCGCCGTTTTCGTAATCCACGTTGGTGCCGTTGGCGACGCCGGAAAGTTCCGTGTAGAACTCCCCGTCGTCGTCCCTGGCCCAGAGCAGCAGCACATTGCCGGCGCCGTCGGTGGCAATGGCGGGCATCTGATCCGCCGCACCCGTCGCAGTGACGGGCACGTCCGCGGGCAGGGTAAAGGCACCGGCGCCTTCATTTGCCGCCGGATCGAAGAAGGCGTACATCAGCTTCCAGGCCGTCCGTGCCATGGCACGCTTGTCGCCGTCGGCGTTGTGGACCCACACGGCCAGGGCCTTCTGATTTGAGCCGTCGTAGGCCAGGCGCACCGTGCCGTCCGCCTCGTCATCGTCGATGAGTTTCGCCGGTACGCTCCAGCCTGTGCCGTTCCAGAGGGCGAAGGCGATGTCCTGATTTGCCAGGATGTCATTGAGGTCATCGAGGGATTTATCCCCTTTGTTTGCCGTCCATGCCGCCAGGGCAGCGCCGTTGCTCAAAAATACCACCGCCGGGTCCGTCTCCCATTCCAGGTTGGTCTGCGATGTGCCGATGAGCGGTGCTGCACCGGACCAGGCGCTGCCGTCGTAGTAGCGGTAAAAGACATCAGGATCGGGGGATTGGGCCTCCGGTGTCCTGTCGTCGATCCAGAGGGTCATCCGTCTGCCGCTTCCGTCGATGGCGAGGGCCGAGGTGGACAGCAGTCGCGGCACCGCCGGTCCTTCAATCTCACCCAAAGGTCTGAAAGCCTGGGGCGCAGCGCCTCCCGAGGGGAAGGTCCAGGGGCCCAGCTCGGTCGAGTAGAGCTCCGCGCTCCCCAGTCCCCAGAAGATGGAGCCCACCACCGTGATGGGAACGACAATCTCGCCGCGCCATGTCGTGGTGGTGCCTGAGGCCGTGGTGTAGCGCAGCTCGATTTCCACAGTGGCCGTGGGGGACCCCGTGGCGGCGATCTTTGCCAGGCCGAAGACGGCGGAAAGCGAAATCGTCACGTTCCCCGTGACCGTGGTGCCCGGTGCCACGGCGATTTCTTCGAACTCGAGCTGTCTGTTCAGAACGGCGCTTCCCCGGATGAAAATTTCTACGTTTCCGCTCAGGTCCACCGCCGCCGTCACCGGGACGCCGTAGATGAGGAATGTTTTGGAATACCCCTTTTCGGGAAGGTCGAAGGCGAAGCTGGCCCGCAGTGTGCCGTTGCCCCTCTGAAAAGCGAAGTTCTGATCGAAATCTCCCGAGAGTCCCCCTTCCAGCCCGAATTCATGTCCCAGGATTACTGGCTGCCCCTTGATCGTGGCGCCGAAGGTACTCGTCTCGTTGACGCGATAGACCGCACTGGCGGTAAATTCGATGTCCAGATCGTTATTCAAACCGCCCAGAAGCCCTACGCTGCTGGGGACATAGTCGCTCCAGGCGAAATTGGTCGGGTAGTTGAACGTGAGCGTGTAGGCCCCGCCATCGTCGCCGCTGAACTCCTTCGTGAAGGATTCGGAATGGCAGATCGCATTTATACTGTTGACCCATGAGGGAATCGCCAGGGATTTGACATTGTATTCGGCGGTCTGTTCTATATGCTGACCGTCTTTGATCATCCTGATGGTGATGGTAAGCGTTTGAGGGGAATTGAAGGCGGCCATATCGAAGATCGCCTCGTAGACCCTGTTTTGCGTCACCACTGTTCCTGTGACCGTCTGGCCCCCCATGGTGAAAAGCACTTCCTCCACCTCGGCATAATCGGGCGGCGCCATGTCGATGGTGAGGGTGAATTTATTTTCCGCCTGGATGTTGTTCAAAAAGGTGCCGAAGTTGTCGCCGTTTGCAGGATTGTCATACTGGGATGTGGTGCCAAGGTCAAGGCCCAGTCCCCAGGCGGTGAAAACGGGCGGTGCCCAAGAACTGTAACAGGCAGCTCCCTTCTGGGAGATACCCATCTGAACGAGGTATGGATTCTGCTGACCTTTTTTATTCCCAAGGGTCATTGTTTCTTCTACATAGCCATCGGCCGTGGGCTGTTTTTCAACGTGTACCGTGCCCTGAGCGCCGCTCAGAAATGCGCCGTTCTGGGGCGCCATTATATCGTAGCTTATGAAGTTGATACTCTGCGGATGTTGCCATTGCAGGCGGCATTTAAGGGGTTTCTCCAGCGGATTGTTTGTCTGCGGGTCTTCCGCCTCGCCGTACTGCAGGTCGCCGTCTATTTTGACTATGTCGCCCGCCTTGACGCTGACGGCCCCATGGACGGCGCCGTTGGGCGGAACAGGCAGCTTCTGGCCCGGCGGATAGGTAACGGGTATGGCGGTGACGTCGCCCATATCGATTTTCGTCCTGTAATCGTTGCAGGGCCAGGCACGTTCCGGTTTGTAGTCATAGACCAGGACCATGGAAACGGAAGAAGCTTTGGGAACGGTGACATTAAAACTGAAGGAGATATTCCCATTGTCGGCAGTGAAGGTTCCCTTTCCGAGGAGTGTGCCGCCTACATTGGTCAAGTACAGCCGTGCCTCGGCGATATCTTCTTTCTCATTGCCTGCGCCTGAGGTGTGGTAGGTGAGGCCCTTGACAAGCCAGTCATCCACTTCGTTGGCTGACAGGGTAATATGATTGGCCACGACATCAGTTCTGCCGTTCGCATAATCGAATTCTCCGGCAATACCGTAAAATTCGGTTACATAACTGGGATTCAAAGGGCCTGTGCCCAGGGTCAGCGTGGGTTTCCAGAAGACGGCAATGGCCTCGGAGCACTTTCCCGTCACTGTCGCGTCGGTAACGGGATTCATTCCCGATGCGGCGCCAGTCCATTCTTTAAAGACCCAGGGGTCAGCGGGAATTGCTGTTACCTCTACCGAGCCCCCGCATTCGACGGGATCTACCCGGGTCGGCTCGGCCGTGCACCCGTCGGCAGCCGCCTCGGCGGGGCTTACTCCTGTCGTCAGGCAGCAAGTGGTGGGCGTGCGAGTAATTTCCTGTCCATAGGTTCCATAAGACGCATCGGAAGTGACCACAGTGTAGCTTCCTGTACTGTTCGGTGTCGGGGAAACAGTTACCGTTTGAGAGAAGGGCGACGGGCAAACCGGTCCCGGATACAGCAATCCGGAGGACGGCGTATAGCCGTACGTGTGAACGCTGCCGCCGGGCTTTGCCTGCAGGATGATCACATCCTGATCTTCTTCATTCAAAATCTGAAGGTCGTAGGCTGCCTTTTCGTCCTGAATTGCGCCGGCCCGTTGTGGTACAGCCGGATCGGTGAGATCAAAGGCCTCCAGGTAGTTTACTGTATTCACATTGGATGACACGAAAAGGATTGTTCCCGCCATGGCGAGACGAATACTGCTTCCCGGCGGTGTCAGCGATGATTTTAGTTCCGGTGTCTGAGGAGATGAAACATCAAATATGTGGACGCGATTTCCTTCCGAAGTCTGGCCCGCGAGGCAGACGATAGAACCGGAGGCAGCAATATCATGCTGTGAGTTGCTTTCGAAGGGAATAGTGCCGGCCTTTGTTGGAGAAGCAGGGTTTGAAAAATCGATGATGTCGGCACCGGCACCGGCGGCACTGAAAAGGAGAAAGGCCTTTGTCCCGGAGACGACTCCTGTGTTGTAAGCCCCTGGTGAAGTATAGCTCCCCACGGACGTAGGGTGTGCCGGATCGGTAATGCCTATAATTGAGAAAATTGTTTTCTGCCAGCTATCGGCTGCAGACGAAAAGCCGACAAGCTGTGTAGCCGTCGCCGCCAGGGGGACGAAATGTGTCCAGGCGCTGTCTGCGCTTAAGACTTGCGGTGTTCCCGGGTCCTGCATATCATAAATGAGCAGCCCTTCCGCGCCTGTGTAAAGGTAATTGCCCGATGCCAGCACATCATTTGTCATCATGGGGCTTGCCGCCTCTCCCAGGGCAACGGGAGCCCCGCCGGAGAAGCCGATGGTGCGGATCGCAAAGTCGCCCTCCTGAAAGAGAGCTACCACCCCTCCGCTGCAACCGTCCACGCGGAAGGGTTGATCGCCGGGGGCCACGCTTCCCAGATTGACGGGACTGACCGGATCGGTTACGTTAAACGCGATCAGCCCGCCGTTTCCGCCTGCCACATAGAGGATGTTCCCTTCTGCATAGACGTCCTGTGCTGTTCCTTCAATGGTGAATAGGTTTCGCGGGCTAGGCGACGACGGCGTGGAGACATCGACGATCCGGACCCCGTTGCTGCCGACGGCGCTGTACACGTAATTGCCCTCAGCGTGAAGTGCCTCGCTCGTTTCACCGCTTCCTACGGCGAGTGCGCCCGTTTGTGCCGGAACAAGGGGATTCGAGAGATCATAGACGAGGAAGATAGGTGCATTCTGAACTCCCTGTACGTAGAGGAAAGAGTCATTAATGTCAAAGGCCTGGGCGACCACCCCCTCGCCGAGATTCAGGAAGTCCAGGACGACGGGCGATGCGGGATTGCTTACGTCTACGACGCCGATAGCGGTTTTATCCCCTCCCTCTTCAGAGGCGGAATGATAGACATAGTTTCCTTTCGCCACCATGACGCCGTCGTAGGGACATCCGTCCTCGCAGGTGCCGAGGATTGCCGGTGCCGACGTATCGCTGATATCGGCCACGACAAAAATAGGATGTTCTTCCCAGGGGCCCGATGCGGCATAGAGTTTCGTGCCGTCGATGGCGATAGCGGTGGGTTCTATGGGAAGGGACACGCAGGAGAGCCTCTGAAGTGTGCTGCCGCTAATGCTGTAGAGGGTGACACCCTTTCCTTCCGCCACGGCGGCGATGCTGCCCGAAACGGCTGCGTCATTTCGCCATCCGCCGATCTGAGAAGTGGAGTTTATGGACCATCCGTCGCCGGTTCTGAGGGCGACGAAGACGTCCTCTGCACTATTGGTGTCGCCCGTTACCAAATTCGATGCCCCTGAAACAAAGGCAATGACCTTACCTTCCTCTGAAGAAGCCCAGGCGTAACTGAATCCGTTGGGGACCTCCCCCGAGGGTGTTCGGTTGAGCACGTCGAGAGTCTTTTCTTCCCTGTCATAGACGAAGGCATTCCTGTAGTCATTGATAGGCGTGCCGTCGGTGATGAGGTTCTGCGCCTGCGACGCGAAAATGACAAAACGGCCGTCGGGAGAAATCTTGGGGGCGGCGTTATAACCGCCGCTGTTATTGTCGCCGAGAACGCCGTCGCCGTTTTTGCTTATCAGTATAGTGACACCCGAGACCACATCCCGCAGATATATATGGGTCAGCGTATTGTCGGCGGACACCTCGCCGGTCAGATTGGTGGCGGCACTTTGGAATACCACATAGCGGCCGTCGTGTGAAATGTCGGGATATTCACAGGTCTTATTCGCACCTGTTCCGTCGGATGCTACGGAAACGAGAACTGTCGTGCCCGCTTCTCTGTCGTAACGGTACACTTGTTCGCCGCTGACCGAAAGGTCTGCCACCAGGTTTGTCGCCGTGGAGGAGAAGACCACATAGCGGCCATCGCCTGAGATGGCGGGATCGTTGCTGCTGTTGTCGGGCAGTCCTCCGTCGGCTGATCTGCTGACCATGGAAGTGGTGCCCGTCTGGCAGTCATGAAAGAAGATATCGGTTTTCGCGTTTGTGTCTCCGACAACCAGATTGGTGGCAAAGGAGGGGAACACCACGAAGCGGCCGTCGTAGGACGCGTCCATATAGCTGTTCCATGCGGAAGAATCGTCGGCCGCAGAGCCGTCGTGTCCCTTGGTGAGCAGCACGGTCTCGCCGGTTGCCATTTCATGACGGTAGATATTCATTTTCTTCGGTGTGGTTCCTGTAACAAGATTCGATGTCTGGGAGTCGAAGACCACAAACCGTCCATCTCCCGAGATCACCGCATCATAGGAACTGTAGTCGAGGATCTGGTCGCCTTCGGTACTCACATTGACCCGCACCGTGGTTCCCCGTGTGCGGTCCCGCACGAAAATATCCCGTTTATCGTTCGTATCGCCATCAACCAGGGCCGTTCCTTCCGAAGGGAAACAGACAAACCTGCCGTCGTAGGAAAGCGAGGTGATGCCGATATCACCGGAACCGTCGTATTTTGCGGTTTCCTGTCCTGAATTGCCGAGACTTACACGCTCGATAACCCAGGCATGGGCAGGGTGGGAGAATGTGACAATAAGAATGAAAATAACCAAAAAGGACGTTGCCAATCGAATTATCATATTATCCCTCATAAAAACCTCCCTGCATCATAGGAAATTTTTTAAAGTGCCCGGTTCACGCCGGATGAGAATGTGTAACCTCTGAGATCTTTTAACGTGTTGGCTGTGGAAGGCGATTCGGCGCCATTTGAATAAGTTACTATCTCCGGTATTGTATTTTCTGTCAATCGAAAAAAATGCCGTGGAAAATGACGGTGAACAAAATTGTCTGGTCATTTTGGTCTATCTAGTCTGTCTGGTCTATTTGGTCCTTTTGGCCTGTCATTGCGAGCGACCGCAAGGGAGCGTGGCAATCTCATCATTTCAAACCATGAGATTGCTTCGTCGCTGCGCTTCTCGCAAAGACAAAGGGGGCGCAACGATTGCTTCGGTCGTGAAACTCTTGCCATTAGACGGGACTACGCAGCCTCTGATGTGAGAGGGGTGGGGTGAGGATGAAAAGTTCCTCCTCACCTTTATCCCCTCCTCTGTGGGAAAATGATTTTTTGCCTGGTCATCAATGTGCGTCGCGGCGTCGATTCAGCGGAGACCGGCTGTCCGTTGAAGAATATAGAGGATTTCCGCCATGCCGATTCTTTCATCGCCGTCAACATCGGCGTCCTTTGTGATAACGGCGGTCTCCGTCGTCATATGAGCGGCGCACTGAAGGGTCACGATGGCATCCGCCAGCGTGACATGCCCGTCACTGTTTACATCGCCGGCGCCGACCGCTGTCCAGAGCGCCCTTTCGATAAAGCGGTAGCCGCGATTCGGATCGACATAGATCACCTGCACCAGGTCGTGATCGGCCACGAGGAGCCGCTCGAGCTCCGGGGAACTGGAGAGCAGACTGAAGGCGAGCGTCCCCCGGAAGATACCCGTGTCCGGTCCCGTTTCGACCAGCCCAAGGATAACCCCTTCGTAATCGAGGGTGCTCGCCACCTCTACGGCGATGGTCTGCACCGAGTCGGCGCTGGTGTTTGCCAGTGCATCGGTCACGGTGATCAGCGCCGTTTCCCCTGTTCCCAGATAGGAGGACTTGTCCAGCGCCAGGGGGCCTTGGACGAACTGCGATGCCAGGTAGGCCCCCGTCGTGTGGGGCGCCGCGGCAGAGGCCGTCTGTACCGGCGAATCGTTCCGGTCCATGACCACCACATGCTTCACGGTATAGGGACCGTCGAGCCCGCGATCGGAAAGAATGCCGCCGGGGAAGGAAAGAATAAATGTCTCTGTCCCCGTATCGAGCCCGTCCTGTGCCGTCAGGGCGGAGAGGATAAATTGATCCCCCTTGTACAGATCGCCCCGGACCTCGTAGTCTCCCCCCACGAGGATGTTCACCCCTACGGAGACCGCCAGCGCCTCGTATGTGCCGTTGCTGTCGGCATCGACCCCCGTATCGGCATAGACGCCCGTCAGTGCCGCCGAGTTCGGATTCTCCTGCGCCACGTTGACGCCGTTCCCGAAGCCCGTGCCGGTGCTGGCGGCACCCGACGAAGTGTCATAGGCGCTCCATACGGTATAGACCCTGTTCTGCTCGTCCAGCGCCGCGTCGGCCTGCCACTGCAGGGTGTCGTCATGGGTGATCTGCTTCGGTTCCGACCAGGAAGGAGCGGGCATCTGTCCCGTGCTGGAGAAGAGCGCGCCTCCCCCTTTCGACTTTCCCGCATAGGCCCGCCAGATAACCGTGGCGTTACCCTCGGCGTCCACCACTGCCTTCGGGTCCTCGATGAACCGGGGACTTTCAGCGATCACCCCCGGAGACGACCAGCTGCCGGTGCCAAGATCGCAGACGGCGTACTTCAAGCGGTGCGTCGTCGCCCCCTGGGACACCTCCTTTTCCGTCCATACGGCGAGGGCCTTCCCGCCGGGCGAAAAGGCGACGGAGGGGGAGAGCTTCGTGGCGGTTCCTCCCGTGGCCAGGGCCTGGGGATCGTTCCAGTCCGTGCCGTTCCATCGGGTCCAGTAAATATGGCTGTCGCCGTTTTCGTAATCCACGTTGGTGCCGTTGGCGACGCCGGAAAGTTCCGTGTAGAACTCCCCGTCGTCGTCCCTGGCCCAGAGCAGCAGCACATTGCCGGCGCCGTCGGTGGCAATGGCGGGCATCTGATCCGCCGCACCCGTCGCAGTGACGGGCACGTCCGCGGGCAGGGTAAAGGCACCGGCGCCTTCATTTGCCGCCGGATCGAAGAAGGCGTACATCAGCTTCCAGGCCGTCCGTGCCATGGCACGCTTGTCGCCGTCGGCGTTGTGGACCCACACGGCCAGGGCCTTCTGATTTGAGCCGTCGTAGGCCAGGCGCACCGTGCCGTCCGCCTCGTCATCGTCGATGAGTTTCGCCGGTACGCTCCAGCCTGTGCCGTTCCAGAGGGCGAAGGCGATGTCCTGATTTGCCAGGATGTCATTGAGGTCATCGAGGGATTTATCCCCTTTGTTTGCCGTCCATGCCGCCAGGGCAGCGCCGTCGTTCAGGAAGACCACCGCCGGGTCCGTCTCCCATTCCAGGTTAGTCTGCGATGTGCCGATGAGCGGCGCTGCAGCGGACCAGGCGCCGCTGTCATAGTAGCGGTAAAAGACGTCCGGATCGGGGAATCCCTCTTCCGGCGTCCGGTCGTCGATCCAGAGGGTCATCCGTCTGCCGCTTCCGTCGATGGCCAGGGCCGAGGTGGACAGCAGCCGGGGCGCCGCCGGTCCCTCCACTGTGCCCAGGGGCCTGAAGGCCTGGGGCGCAGCGCCGCCCGAGGGGAAGGTCCAGGGGCCCAGCGAAGTCGAATAGAGTTCTGCGCTTCCCAGTCCCCAGAAGATGGAACCCACCACCTTTATGGGCACCACCACCTCGCCCCGCCAGGTGGTGTCCGTGCCGCTTGCGGAGGTGTATTTCAGCTCGATTTCCACGGTGGCCGTGGGGGACCCCGTGGCGGCGATCTTTGCCAGGCCGAAGACGGCAGAAAGCGAAATCGTCATGTTTCCCGTGACCGTGGTGCCCGGGGCCACGGCGATCTCCTCGAACTCGAGCTGGCGGTTCAGGATGGCGCTTCCCCGGACGAAGATCTCCACGTTGCCGCTCAGGTCCACCGCCGCCGTCACCGGGACGCCGTAGATGAAGAAGGTCTTGGAGTACCCCTTTTCGGGCAGGTCGAAGGCGAAGCTGGCCTGCAGGGTTCCGTTGCCCCGCTGGAAGGCGAAGCGCTCGTCGAAATCCCCCGAGAGCTCCCCCTCCATTCCGAATTCCTGTCCCAGGATGACGGGCTGCCCCGTGATCGTGGCGCCGAAGGTGCTCGTCTCGTCGATGCGATAGACGGCACTGGCGGCAAACTCGATGCCAAGGTCGTTGTTCAGGCCGCCCAGGAGTCCCACGCTGCCGGGCACGTAGTCGCTCCAGACAAAGTCCACCGGGTAGGTAAAGCCCACCCTGTAGGCCGCTTCTTCCGCATCAAACTCCCTGGTAAAGGACTCGCTGATGCCGGTCACCACCTCGAACCATCCGGGCGTAGGGAGGGCCTTCAGCGTGTACGACTCCTGCGCCTGCAGGGGTTTGCCGTTCATGTTCAGATCCACCGTCACGGTCAGGGGGACGGTCTGCTGAAAATCTCCCATGTCGTAGACGGCCTGGTAATCGGCGCTTCCCTCAACCTGTGCACCCTCCTTGACCGCGTCGTTGATATCGAAGACCACGCGCTCCACGGCGGCGAAATTCTCCGGCGCCATATCTATGTGGACCGTCAGTGTATTCAGCGCCTCGATACCGCTCAGAAAGGTTCCTATCTGGCTGTCTTCGGGGCCGTTGCCGTCGTAGGTTGCCGTAAGGGAGATCTTCGGTCCGGCCGAACAGACGGCGCCCGTGACCGTATTGCCGGATATATCGGCAGGATCCCCTGACACCTCTCCCTGCACCTGATCGCGGGAAATGCTCACGCGGTATTCTTTCCGGAAGGGGATCTCGATGTCCGTCCTGAACCGGAGAATCAACCCGTAGCAGCACGAAGACTTGCCGGCCACCGTCTCGCTCAACCCGGCAAAGGTCGCGGCGCCTCCGCTGAGGTCGTCCGTCGCGGCGATTTCCGTCCCGGCGCCTGCGCAGCCGTCGTCGCGGATCAGCGTCGCGCCGGCAAGAAGCGGCAGATCCCCCTCAATGTCGAAGCGCAGCTCTGAAACAACGGCGTCCTCGCTCACCTTGTTGGTGAGCGTGAAATGATTGGCCAGGATCTGATACTCTCCCCCGTGGGGGCTGAAGTATCCCTCCGATGGATTGCGGCCGCCCGCCTCCATCCGTACGTGGGAGTCCCTGAAGACGGCATGAAACTTCGTGCCGTAATATTGGAAGGTGTAGCTTATGATATCGCTCTCATAATCAATGTTGGAGGGTGATTTCCATCGATGGAACACCCAGTCGAGCCCAGGCGCCGCTTTCGCCTCTACCACATCCCCGAACCTGTAGCCCTGCTTTGCGGGAGACAGCGTGACTGTTCCGGCGCCTTCCGGTTCTACTGTTATACTGAAATCAAGGGGTATCATGGTCACTTGAATGGTTGGATCAAACCCGCATTGTATCCCAGTGACGTTAAACCACTCATATGATCCACTGGGATCATTCGGGTCCGTTACGGGAGGGCCTTGAAAAAAATCGGAACTTCTTCCACAGTCGGTTTCATAATAATAATAAGGGTAGTCATTTACTACCAATGTCCAGGTGTCGTCCCAACCCCTCTCCAATCGGTAGGTGGGTTTCCTGCCATTTTCTAGATAAAAAGTCTTTTGCCATAAACAACTGCCTGATGAGGGGAGAATCCCCCCTTCAAGTAAGTATGTGGTCCCTTCGTGTTCCAGCAGTATGTTATAGCAGCAATTCACTCCTGCAAAGACCTGTGGGGAGAGAAAAACGAAGAAAAGAGTTGCAGACAGAAACACGCGGGCTGATCGAGTCATGAGGTGTCTCCTTCATTGCATTCTTTTTACTGCCTGTGTGCGAGGAGAGGAAAGGAAAAAGTTACAACACATGCCGGGCGCCGTTGCCGGGTCGCGCGATACCATGCGACCAGGGCGGGGCCCACAATGCTGAACATGATATCTATACATACCATAACTGAATGTATGCGCAACCTGTAATTGCAACGGCGAAGAGGCAGCTTCCTGTGAAATTGCACACATCCCGAAAGAAAGAGGATCTGCCGAAGAGAGCAAGGCGTAAAATCGTTTTTAATATCAGATACATATGTCACGCTTGGCGGTTTCTGTGTTGCTGCTGTTTCTTTATGACACCGGCTCCCGCTTGCTTGACGAACACTGGATGATAGGGTACCCTTGCGAATAAAAAAGCAGAGATGTCGATATGAGAAAAATGCACACAAAGGGGGTATTTCTCCCGCTTATTCTGATACTTGGATTTATTCCGGTTCAGGTTTTTGCCGATGCGACGACCGCCCGGCAGGAGATACAGGATACACAGGTCTATATACAGGAGCGGGTCGATTCCATCAACGACCTTGCCCAGGAGAAGAAGCTCGGCGAGGCCCTGGAGATGCTGACCGATCTCAATCGGTATATCGAGTCGAACCTGGCGCCGGTGTTCTACGACAAGGTCCAGGAGGTGCGCCGCGAAGAACCGGATTATGCGCCCCCTTCACTTTCGCTGTCTCTGGGCGAGGCCTTTACAGAGGCCTTCTGGGATGCCAAGGTTGCGCAGGCCGAGAAGTCTCTCAAAGACGCCACCGAGGCCCTTCAAGGAGTGGCGGCCATGCGAACCCTTAACAAACAGGATGAGGCCTTTTCCTACCTCAAAACCGCCTACGACACATTCAGCTCCCTCAAGGATATCGTCGAGGATCTCGCCACCGTGAATGTAATCGGCCTGGCCAAGGACTTCTACGACGGCGCCAACGGTTTCATCGACAACTACAAAGCCATCGAAGAGGCCAAGCTTGCAGGTCTTGAAACCGAAGCGTTTGCGCAGAGTGTCAAGACACTGGCCCGAAGGGCGGAAAAGACACTGGAAAAAATGAAGGACCTGAAGAGCGCCTTTACCGTGTATAGCGATGATGTGCTGCGGTTCGAATATAACCTTAGGAATATTCAGAATTATACGGTAAGGGCCGTCAACGACCCCGCCTTCCCCCTCGACTTCAGCAACGAGCTCTATGCCTTCGACATCGGTCCCTATCTTACATCGATGGACAGCCTCAAGGCGGACTTCGAGGCGGGCGAGTACTGCTGGGATGTGTTTGACCACCTCTATCAGAAGATCTCTCAGGAGGCGGATGCAGAGCGCCAGCAGATCACGGCAAATATCAACGGCTCGCCGGAGCCGGATTCCAACAAGCAGATCTATCTCAAGGACGTAAATGACAACTGGGCATACCTCGACGCCTATGCGGATACTATCTATACGCCGCACTGGAATGCCCGTGTCGATGCCCTCGATCGGTACGACACGCTCAAGGAGGCCGTGGATGCGGGGAAAGCGGAACGAAACGCCCTTATCGCTGCCTACTGGGACGAGAGCGGATTCCCTCAACAGGACCTTCGCACCTTCCAGGAAGAGGAGGAGGGCATCGTTCAGCTGACAATTTCCGATGGCCCCGGCCCTTATTTTCCCGGTCGTGAATATGATCCCTACTTTCCCACGGGTCCCTTGACATCCTCCCTTCAGATGCCCGAACACACCCCTGATATCATAAACTATTCCTTTGCCGATTACGGCGACGGCCTTGTGAAGCTGGCCTACGCCTACCGGGTCATGGTCGAGGCGGGCCTTAAAACGAATTCCACCTATACCTATGCAAGCGGTTCTCCCGTGGCCACCGTGGCCGTGAGCCCTCTCTCCGAGGACCTGATGGGTGATGTGGAGTACAATCTCTACCGTGTGAGGGATCAGGCCCTCGACTTCGAGGCCTTCATGAAGGGAAAGCAGGCGTTCATCGATGCGGCAATTTCCAAGCAAGCGGAAGTGGAGACGGCAGAAGCGGCCCTGATTGCCCATGTCCTGAATAACTGGTCCTATCTCTGCCTCGACGCTTCTATAGAGGATAACGAAGCATCACGCGAGTGGGACAACCTGATTGTCCCCGTGCTCATCAGTGACTGGAACGTCGGCGATGACGTGGAGAGTGCAGTGGTGTCCGTGGACAGTCACATCGGCTATATTCAAGGCCAGAACGCTTTCAACGGGCGGATGAAAAAGGCCAAAGAGCTTCTTCAGGAGCTTCAGAGAAAGGCGACGCTCAACAGCCTGATTCGTTTTATCGTTACCGACTACGATTCGCTCCCCGACTTTCCCTCGGAGCAGGGTTATAAGGATTTTCTGACAGAGCTGAACTATCTGCACGCCTTCTACGGTCCGGCCAGTCTGGACGGTCTGATGGATCTGCGCGAGGAGATCATATCCCTCTTTAAAGAGATATGCGGCGAGGGGATCAACCAGTGGTTCAGCACGGAGAACCCTTACTGCCTCGTAGAGGGAACGGAACCTGACGCAGTTGCGCAGTTTCAGCTGCTGCTTTCCGAAATCGGCATCTGGTCCGACCGACATATAGAAGCGGCCCGGCAGGGCTTTCCCGGCTGGGACGCCTGGGCGAAGTCCCAGCTTGCCGAATTCTGGCCCGAGGGCAATAGCGACGATGTTCGTCCCCGGGTAACCCATTTTACGCCGGGCCGCAACAGTGAAGAAACTCCCCTCTACCAGATCGTTCGGGTCAGTTTCAGCGAGGCCATTGATGGGGATACTCTTGCCGGCGGCGCGATTCTTCTTGAGGCGAAAGGAATCGAACGTTCCTTTACGGTCCGTTACGAAAGCGCCCTCAATGGGCTTCTCATAAATCCGGGCCGGATGCTTCCCGGCACTATTTATACGGTAACGTTGACTGAAGAAATTACCGATCTGGCCGGGAATCCGCTGGTTCCCGAAAGCTGGTCCTTTTCCACGGAAGAGGTGACTGCCGGCGCAACGCCCGTGGGCATTGTAATCAACGGTGTCGAAGAGGGCGGCGCCTATGATGAACCGGTCACCATCACAATTTCGGTATCTTCAGGCGGGTATTCGGCATCGCTCAGTTATAATGGCGAACCGGCCGAACCGGTCGTAAGCGGACTGACGGTTTCCCGCCGCGGCGCCTATGATCTGACGGTGACCGCCGATTCCGGTCTGAGCAGATCGGTATATTTTACGATGGGGACGGAAACGGAAGCGTACGAATTGAATATTGCCAACGAGGTCACCGCGCCGGATCGCTCCAGCATAGTTACTGCATCCGAATATGTCGGTGCAGGACTTCGCTACTTTGTCGACGGCCAGCGTTATTTTTACCTCTACGGCGGGAAGGTATATCTCTTCGACATGCGTACCGGCGAAAACAGTTTGCTTTTCGAAACAGGCGACTATTATCAGGGCACGGGCGGATACAACGCCGAACCGTCGACCTCCTGCTCCTTTCTGGGCATTTCAGGAGACCTGGTGCTCTATTGTAAAAGTACCGGTGCTGAAGCGCCCGGCCTTGATCCGGAGGAAAAAACGTTTTCACTTTTTGTGTACGATATTGCCACGGGGAAAAGCGCGCTCGTCCCCTCGGCCGATGGCGTTTCCCTCACGGCGGGCTTCATCAAAGGAGATGAAGTGGTATGGCTCGATTCACATACGGGAGTGCCGTCCATATACGGGTGGAAGGCAGGGGACGCGGAGTCCGAAACGATTCTCCAACTGTCAGGCCTTGAGTCGTGGCAGCGGCCGGAAGTACTTGGATTCGACGGCCAGTGGGTCCTTTATAAAATCGGCGATGGTGACGAATATACCGTCCAATACCTCGATGATGTGATCGGCGCCGATTACCGTGAGCCTCTGGGTGAGAGCCTCCATGCCTTCAATCGAGTAACCGGCGAGGAGGTCACGGTAATTCCACGTGATTCGGAAGATCCACTCCGCATTGCCCATGCCGGATGTGTACGAGGGCTCGCCGCTTTTATCGCCTACCGGATGCACGGCGAGGTGGCGGGTGGGTATTGGGAGGACACCTGCGAGGAATCCTGGCTTTCACTCGTGCGCCTGGCCTCGGGGATCTCCATGCCTGTAAGTTTCAAACCCCAGATAGGGGACGGGCAGCGTTTTATGATGTCGGAGAGCCTTATCCACTATGTGGACCGTGTGAACGCTCCCCCCTATTCCCTTTCCGGGACGACCTACACGAGCGAGCTTACTGCGCAGGTAGTCGACCTTTTCAGCTATGAGACCTTTGCGGCTGATCTGGGGACATTTGCATACTGGTACGGGCTCTTCGGCGATCGCATGATCAGCGCCGATCCGGCAGCCCGGATCATTACATTCGGAAAACCGATCAGCACTGCCGGCATCACCGGGCAATCCCCCGCACCCGATGCTGCCGACGTGTCCCTCGACAGTGATCTCACGGTAGTGTTTTCGGAAGATATGAACGGGGAGAGCTTTACTTCCGAGTGGATTGCGCTTTCGCACCTCGACGGGGAAGGGAACTTTGTCGAGCGGATTGCCCTGGAAATTTCATACGATGAAAATTCCCGAACCCTGACGCTTGTGCCGGAAATGCTGCAGTCGGACGCCCGATATCGCGTCTTCATGGGAGGAAATGTGGAAGATGCCCTGGGGAGGGCGCTGGTACAGCCCCGGGTCTGGTACTTTACCACTGCCGATGTAACGGGTCCCTCGCTGGTGTCGAGTATTCCGACCCAGGGAAGCGCCGTGATGACCCCTGGCGGAGCCATTACACTCATTTTCGATGAAAAGGTGGATCAGACGTCGGCCGCTGCAGCTATTACGCTGCAACAAAACGGGACAGAAGTAGCTTTTACGGCCTATGCCGATGATAACGGCAGTCTCACCCTGACGCCTTCCTCTCCCCTGGTTTACGGAACCCAGTACGAGGTGACGGGAACGTCCGTTCTCACGGATATGAAGGGCAATCCTCTTCAAAATGCCTTTACCCTGTCATTCCGCACTGTGGGGACTTTTGCCAGTGCACTCTCCGGTCCTATCGTCTACAGTAACGGTATGGGAACCGTCTTCCGGATCGATGCCGGCGGGTCCGCGCAAAGTGTTATTGCCTCGGTTTCCGCCGACAACGTTCTCTGGAGTCCGGACGGCAGCCACATTTATTGTATAAGTTCCGGTCTTCAGGTAATGGGCGCCGACGGGAGCAATCTCACCACTGTCGCCGATACTCTGCCCTGGCGTTTTACTCCGGACTTTTCTCCCGACGGCACGCGCATTCTCTATGCCCGTCAGCATGAAGGAACGTTCGAGTACGATCTGGTGAGCGCACATCTCGACGGCGGCGATCCGCAGGTGCTCTATTCGGTATCGTCCGGTTCCATTACCGCCGTTTCCTGGTCGCCTGACGGGGCGCATATTGCCTTTGTATGGTTTCGGGATTATGCGTCTCCGGTCATGCTCGGAATCCTCACCGTTGCCACCGGCGAAGTTGTTTTACGGGAGGATTTGACAAATCCCCTCTGGTCTCCCGATGGATCGCGTCTCTACGCACAGGGAAAAATAGAAGAAAACGGCTACCGGCAGTCACTTATTGCCCTGTTCTCCGATTTGCAGGTAGACCGGGTGGTTTGTGAGTTACAGGAGATTGCACCGGCTGCGCTCTCTCCTGCGGGACAATTTATGGCCCTCTTCATGTCCGACGGCATCCATGTGGCAGATCTCCCGAGCGGTGTACTGGCCCGTCGGCTGGTAGCCTCGGCCGCCAATATGGGGCCGACTCGTCTTTTCTGGAGCGGTGATGAGACAAAGCTTGTCTTCAATGCCGTGAATGTCGCCGGAGACTGGAGCACCGGCGCTCATGTACTGGACCTGACAGAAGGGAACATTGCCACCATTGTAACGGTTGCAGGAGGCATGCCCTCGCTTCCCATGGACTGGGATGCGCCGTCGGACACGGGAACGCCTGTGCCCGTATCCGTGGTACTTGCCGATCTCTCCACCTCTGAAGAGACCCGGATCCGGCTGAGCTGGGAAGGCTACACCGTGCCTTCCGGATTTTCTGAATTCAGGATCTACCGCGCCGAGGCACCGTTCAACTATGTGGCTGCAATGACTCCCCTTGCCGTGACGACAGGTTTTACCTTCGATGATACCACCGCCGAGAAAAGGAAACCCTATTACTATGCCGTTACGACCGTTACTTCCGGCGGCAGGGAACGGACCGCCGTTGCGTCGACCGGCCCGCTCACACCCGGCGACAATGACGGCCTTGACGATTCCTGGGAAGAACGCTACTTCAGCGGGCTCGGGGCACTGCCCGGTGATGACCCCGACGCGGACGGTCTTTCCAATCTGCGGGAGATGCAGGAGTTCACCGATCCCACTAAGGCCGATACGGACGGCGATTTCGCTCCCGACGGAATGGAACTGGAGCGAGGCATGAACCCGCTGGTCCAGGATGTGTTACCATTAACGCTTACCGCCGGCGATTTTGAAGTCGAAGCAGATGCCACACTGACTCTTGTGACTACAGGAGGCTCCGGCGCCTATTTCTGGACCCTATCCGATACCGGCCTTGCCGTTGTGGACAGTGCGGGAATCCTTTCCGCCCTCGCAATGGGAGCAGTGGAGATTACCGCCCACGACAGCCTATTCCCAGGATTGGCATCGCAGCCCCTCACGGTATCCATAGTGGAGGAACGGTTTGCTCTCCGTCCAGACGGTGCTGTCACACTGCAGCGGGGAGGAAACGTGACGATAGAGGCGGTGGGGGGCAGCGGTATTTACGTATGGGAATTTTCCGATGATATTCCCGTTTTCATGGAGGGGGACGGATCGAGCCGTACCTTCAGTTCTTCGGCGGAAAACGGCCTATTTCAGGTGACCGTCCAGGATGCGCTGCGAAGCGAACTGGATCCTCTTACCGTGACAATCACCATAGGGGAGATTCCCGGCGACGTAAACGGCGATTCGCGGGTTACGCTTGATGACGCCGTGGCGGTCCTGAAAGTGCTTACCGGCATGTCGGACGGCATTTCTATCTTTCCCGTCTCCGATGTCAATGAAGACGGAACCATCGGGCCGCAGGAACTAAGCTATATTCTCCGGAAAATATCCATGCCCTGATGACAGCCGGCTTTAATTGATGGTAATTCCTGACAATGAAAGGGCCATGGCGGGACGTTTCGTTTTCCCGGCCATGGCCCTTTCGTCAGTGATTGAACAATGTCTGACGGTATATTTTTATAACTTTCGAGCTCTTGTGACCTTCTATTTCTTACACCTTTCCAGATCTTCCGGTATCGGCTGTGTACAGTACTTGGCCGGGACGACAAACGCCTTTCCATAGGATGCGATGCCATCATACCAGGGATTCGGAGACTCAAATTGCGAGATGAACATGTCGCGCACCATCTGATGATCGCAGGTGCGCATTTTCACAACACCGTTAAAGGCCTCGTATTCATCTCCCTCCCAGGCGGCGATTATCTTCTCGGGATCGGTGCTCCCGGCCTTTTCAATGATGCCGAGCAGCCAGTAACTGCTCACCATGTTTTCTCCGTAGACCCCTGCGGGCCACTTGTACATGTCCGTGTCATAGGGCTTCTGCCAGTTTTTCCATGACTTGTTCCATACCTTGTTGAATGCCTGGTTTTCCGGCGTTTCAATGGTGATCATGTGGGAGTTGCCATTGATCATGCGCTTCCCGGCCTCAGGGCCGATCGTCACCAGCGACTGGTATATGTCGGCATAGAGATTGGCGATCTGAGCAGTGATGCCCAGATCGTTGGCCTGAATGACCAACCCCTGGCTGTCCGGCATCCAGTCGCCCGTATAGATCACCTCGGCGCCCGATCCCTTGACTTTGGTAAGATAGGGGGCAAAGTCTTTCAGCAGGATGGGATGATATTCCTCGCCCACGATTTCGTGGTCGGGCTTGTATGCCTTCAGGGCTTTTTTAAAGGAATTGGCAATATCGTGGCCGTAGGAATAATCCTGACAAAGTATGTAGAACTTCTTTTCCGGCCGCTTTGAATAGTAGTAGGCCATCGCCTGGCCGAACATCGCCGTGGTCGTGCAGGTACGGAAGGTATAGCGGCTGAAGTTCGTGCCGTTCATGAGTGCCTCGGAAACGCCCCGGTCGTTGAGGTGTATTTTTTTGTACTTAGCCGCGACGGTCTGTATGACAAGGGTGAGGTGACTGCCCGGGGTGCCGACCAGAATGTCAACATTGTCTTCGAGACAGAATTTTTCCGCCACCTTCTTCGTGATGGACGGTTTGCTTTGTGTGTCGCCGAGGTACAGCCGGATCTTTTTCTTTTTGCCGTCCACGACGATACCCCCCCGTTTGTTCATATCATGGGCGGCCCACTTCAGTGATATGACGTTGAGCTCGCCATTGCCGGCGCTGGCGCCCGAAAAGATATTAAAGTATCCGATCTTGATGACGTCTCCGCTCGGTTCAATGGACGCACGGGGATCGAAATCGGACATATCAGACATTGCATCAAAATCGAATTTCGGTATGGCCCATGCACTTTTCGGCATGGCCATTCCCCAGGAGACGATAAGACACAGAGTCAATACCAAAAAAATCTTCCAAGAATTCTGCTGCATTTTCTTCCCTCCTTAACCGGTGTCTGTTGTAAAAGAAGTGTATGATTGTGGGAAAAGGCAGGGTTTCTGTTGTACGGATCCCCCAATGGCGCCTGACGGCGCCGACCATCATCCTTAGGAGTATATCTGTCTAAGGATTTGGATTAGAGCATCCGAGATAGAGGGTATCTGTCAAATGAATTTATCGCCGTCGTTTCCGGCGCAATGAAGTATGCCCGGCCTTAAGGGCCGGGCATAGGTTGAGTTGGGGGCGGATCTTCTTTTTTGAACATCGACGCCCTGTTTCTTACACCTGCCGTGGTTTTCGTACAAAATCGTGCTTCATTGCTGTTTCTTAACCGAAAAATGCAAAGATACTACGCTTCCAAAAATAGCTTCCAAGGCAATGAATTTTCCCAAAGGATATAAGAATATGGCGCACATGTCAATAGGTAAAATGCTTATCTCACCATTTACCTCTGCACGTTTTCCGGTCGATAAAACTTTGGAGAGTGAAACACAGCGTAGAAGATTTTCTCACGTGTAATTTCCCGTTGGTGTAAAGAGATTCGACGGTTGGAAACAAGGGAGCTCTGTTTTCTGTTCGTGATATTTAGCTCCCGCGAGTCGCTTGTCTTACCTGTGGCAGTGCGTCGGCGTATGCACTCTTATTGGCCACAGCAGAAAGGAGACAATGATCATGAAACGCAAGGAGAATGGATATCTGGAGTCTTTACAGTACATCTGCATTTTCGGGGTAATTGTTGCGGGATTAATGGCGATCATCGCTACCGGTGGAGGAGGCGGCGGTAGCAGCAGTAGCGGTGGTAGCGGCAATGGCGGGAACCCCGTGGGCGAGTGCTCCTTGAAGGTGACCCGAATGCCCTTGCATCCTCTGCGATGTGCGATCTCGACAGCGATGATCGTTTCGGTGATGCGGAAATCATCACCGATCCGGACGGTGCAAAGCTCGTTCAAACCAAAATAGAGATCGCCTTTTCGGATACTGCCACCATTGGTCAAATAAACTCACTTCTCGAATCAATTGACGCAACCGTTACCAGCATGCTGGAGAATGTCAATCTCCTCGTGGTGCGAATTGATGACCCTGGCTCTCTAGCTGGTTTGGATGATGTTATTTCCCAGGTGGAAGCCGATCCATGCGTGCGGTATGTAAATAAACTTTACTTGACGGTGCCACGTGAATTACCGGGTAATGTCACCGCCGGAACAGCCGATACGAATATGATTGGCCACCACCTGGCAGTGCGTGCGCATGCTGCTTGGAACGCTCGGGCAGCGCTCAACGATCCCTATTCCGCTCTTCCGCTATTAATTGTAGAAGATTATTTCGGGGACGGTCCACCGAACTTGGATTTTGATGTAACCAGTACATGGAGCGACTTTGTTACAGGTTCCCCTGACTCACACGGCTACCACGTCCTGGGCATCATTTCCGCCACGTATGGCGGAGGCGCCTCAGGTGCAGAATCACTTCGTGGATTCGCAACGGGGATCTGCCCATGCACCCTGGAGCTGCGCGCCGCGGATAGAATCGGGATGGATCTTGTAACAGCTCAAAATAACATGCTCTCATGGATCAAGCTCTCAAACAAGAACGTGGTCGTCAATTCAAGTGTCGGCTTTCCTGATTTTACCAGTGCGACACTGCCGAGCTGGTGTATGAAGGCTACACGCAGCTGGATGGAAAAGGTACGGGGCTCTGGTCTTTATAAAACCGGCACAACAGGTCCGGCTAGTCTGGAGAACAAATTCCTTCACTGTTGTTCCACCGGAAACATTGGGGATGGCCCACCCAATTCAGATGCCGCTCTTGACAATGTCTATAACATGGCACGACTGCTGCCGGACCTTGAAACCGAACACGGCGTCAGCCTAGCGAATCTCAACAACACCCTGATAATTGAAAATCGAGCATACACCGCGGATCAGCCCTACAAGCCGGTTTGTCTCAATAATTTATCAAAATTTCCAGGAGACCTCTCTGCAATCGGTACCTGGGTATTTCCCCTGGACGGCTGTAATTCCGACACGGCCTTTGAGTCCGGCACATCTATGTCATCCCCACAGGCAGCGGGGCTTGCGGCCTACGTGTGGATACTCGCGCCGGGCCTTACCCCCCAGGAGGTGCTGTCGCTCCTAAAGGCTACAGCCCGCGATTACGGTTCTTGTCCCACCCCGACGCCGCAATCGGTTATTGACGCATACAGCGCTGTTTTGGCGGTCGACGATGCCTCAGCGCTGCAAGAAGGGGGCTGGCCAGGTGAAGCAAAGGTGCGCATGACCATACTGGATGTCGTTGACGATGACGGAAATCTCGGCGGCAACGGAGCTTTCGATGAAAAGGACATCGAATACTTTCTGCAAGCATATTCCATTGAGACCTCAGAGCCTGACTATTCGCGCTGTGATCTCAACGGCGACGGTTATACCGGAGGGAAAACGACCGAAAAATTCAATCTCGATATCGATTATTCCTCCACCTATGGAAGTGTTACCCAAGAGATTCTGGGCGAGACGGTCACCTTTAGAGAGACAAGCGTGACCGATATGCAGGTGATCTGTTATTACGCATACTCTAACCCGAAGGAATAAGCCACTGGCATGCCAGTGGTGTGAACAATGGCTATGCCGGTGATTAGTGCCGAGAAAGAAAAAATCTCCTACAATGAGAGCGCCAGCTGCTCAATTGGAGGAGAATTTAATGAAACATTTTAACCCAAGTTTAACCAAAATTCCCCAAAAATCATGAAAATGGGGCTATTTTTCGCACCTTGCCATTCGTAACTACTTGATAATACTACATGCAACTTTTCAATAGTCGAATGTAGTGCCCCATAATGATAATTTATTGTTTGACATGCTGCTTCTTTCATGATAGACGGTTCTCCATGTATATCAGAGAAATACAAAAGAAAAATCCTTCCTCGCCGAAGACGTTCATATCACACAGATTAATAGAATCGGTGCGCACGCCCCGAGGACCCAGGCAAAGGGCCGTGCTCAATCTCGGACGGCTCGATCTCCCAAGGGAGCAGTGGAAAGCCCTGGCAAACCGCATAGAAGAACTCCTGCACGGCTATGAACAAGTTACCGTGCCTGTGCCCGACGAGATTGAAACGCTGGCCCGACATTACGCGAAACAGATTCTCAGGAAG